>Ga0180121_10000282_pt1 | contig 20505 bp, 18 predicted proteins | sample AntDrymUQ5402106_2_FD_129676 | JGI IMG/M metagenome (GOLD analysis project Ga0180121, IMG submission 129676) | Polar desert sand microbial communities from Dry Valleys, Antarctica - metaG UQ540 (21.06) (version 2) (version 2) | ecosystem: Environmental > Terrestrial > Soil > Desert | place...
CGCCGAACTGGGTGACGGCATCCTGGGTGAGTACGGCGTGCAGGACATTCTTCACGACCGTGAGCTCATGGCGGTCGGGGCGGCGTACGTCATGGCTGCGCCCGACCCTGTCGCCTGCTGGGGGGCCGCCGAATTGATGCGCGATCAGTTCGGGCTTCCCATCACCGTGATCACCGGGCCCGCTACCGACAACGAGGTAGGCCAGGTCTACATCCAATCGAGTCTGGGTTTGCCCGCCCATAACGCGCGCCGGGATGCGGCGGGATTGCTGGGCGTGGTGCGGGTGTCGCTCGATGCCTGGGTCGAGGGTCAAGCGTCAAGGGTCGAGGGTCTCGGCTCCACGAAGGCATCACGTGACGACGTCGACTCTCGACTCTTGACCCTAGACGCCAAATGAAAGTCGCGGTCATTGGGGGATCCGGCTACGTCGCCGGTGAACTGTTGCGGCTCCTGTTGCAGCATCCCGAGGTCACCGAGTGCGTCGCAACCAGCCGCAGCCAGGCGGGAACGCCGATCGGTGGCGTTCACCCCGCGCTGGCACCGCTCACCACGGCCCGGTTTGCCGGCACGACTCCCGCCGAAGCCGCGCGAGGCCAGGACGTCGTCTTTCTGTGCCTGGAGCACGGAGAGTCGTCCCGGGTGGCGGCCGGCATCTTCGAGGCCGGTCCCGGCCTGGTGATCGACCTCGCGGCCGATTTTCGGGTTCAGGATCTTCACGTCTACCAGCAGTACTACGGGACCCATCCTGCACCCACGCTGGTGAGCCGCTTTCGCTACGGACTGGCCGACGTCTTGGGGGCCAAGCTGCGGGGCGCTTCCGCCATTGCGGCACCCGGATGCTTTGCCACAGCGGCGCAACTCGCGCTCTATCCACTTTCCCGAGCCGGCGTCGATGTCCGCCCATCATTGTTTGGCGTGACTGGATCGAGTGGCGCCGGTGGCCAGCCCAAGCCCACCACCCACCACCCTAGCCGAGCACACAACCTCTTCGCGTACGCCGCGCTCGGTCATCGCCACGAGGCCGAGGTTCTCCCGAACTGGCGGCATTGGACCGGGCGGGCCGACGCAACCGCCCGGCTCATGGCGCACTCCGGGCCCTTCGTGCGTGGGATATATCTGACGCTGCATGCGTTTCTCCCCCCGGCCGCAGGGTCTCCGACTGGTGCTTCGGGGGGCAGCGTGGCGCAGTGGTTCCGCGACGCCTACGGTGGCCGCCCATTTGTCCGCCTGCTCGATACGCCTCCTGAGCTCACCCATGCCGTCGGCACCAACTACGCGCTGATTCATGCCACCGAAACTCCCGACGGACGCGAGGTCCAGGTCAGCGTCGCGATCGATAATTTGGTGAAAGGCGCCGGTGGCCAGGCGGTCCAGTCGATGAACCTGGCCCTGGAACTGAATGAGTGTGCTGGATTGACAGCGGCTCCGGCGTTTCCATGCTGAGGACGTCCACCCGTCCGCCGGCGCTTCTCCCGGTTTATGCCCATTTTCCGGTGCGCCCGGTGCGTGGCCGTGGATCGTGGCTCATCGACGAGAACGGCGATGAGTGGCTCGATGCCTATGGCGGACACGCAGTCGCCGCCACCGGGCACTGTCATCCGGATGTCGTACGCGCGGTCAGCAAGCAGGCCGCGGAGCTGTTGTTTTATTCCTCCGCGGTGGCGCACCCAGTGCGGGAGGCGCTGGCCGAGAAGCTGGTGGAGCTTTGTCCCGACCCCCTGGCCCGGGTATTCCTTTGTAACTCGGGCGCCGAGGCGAATGAGAACGCCTTACACCTGGCTCGGCGGCACACCGGTCGGCAGGAGATCGTCTCGGTGAAAGGTGGATGGCACGGGCGCACCGCTGCTACGTTGGCGTGCACCGATGGGGCCCGCTACGAGGAGGCGGCTCGCCGTAGCGGCATTTCGCTCTCACGCAAAGTGCCCTTCAACGACACCGCCGCCCTGGAGGCCGCGATAAACCGTGACGTGGCTGCCCTCATCGTCGAGCCGGTGCAGGGCTTCGCCGGCGCCCGTGACTGCGCCCCCGAGTTCCTGCGTGCTGCCCGCCGGATCTGCAACGACAACGGAGCGGTGTTGATATTCGACGAGGTGCAGTGCGGTGTCGGGCGGTGCGGTGCGTTCAGTGCGGCGGAGGCGTTCGGGGTAGTGCCCGATGTGCTCACCTTCGCCAAGGGCCTTGCCGCTGGTCTGCCCATCGGAGCCGTCGTGGCAACCGACGAGATCACCACCTCGTTGTCGCTCGGCGATCTGGGCAGCACCTTCGGCGGCGGGCCGGTGCCGTGTGCCGCGGCCGTCGCGAACATTGCAGTCATAGAGCACGAGGGACTCATGGAGAACGCGATGGATATCGGCGGGCACCTCACGCATGGAGCCCTGGCGGCCGGGGTATCCCGCGTCAGCGGGCGCGGGCTGCTGTTGGGACTCCATATGAACCGCCCGGCCTCCACGGTACAGCGCGCCCTGTTTGAGCATCGCATTCTCACCGGCACCTCGACCGATCCCGCCGTACTGCGACTGCTCCCGCCACTCTCATTCTCGCGGCGGGAAGCGGACATCCTTCTGGCAGGACTCAAGGACGTGCTCCAGTGAGCAAACGTGATTTTCTCGCCCTGGAAGACTGGACCTCGGCCGATGTCGATGCCCTCCTGACTCTAGCTGGGCGGATCAAGCGCGGCGAGATCAGCGGCGGCTTGGAGAAGAAGGTCCTCGCCATGGTCTTCATGGACCCCAGCCTTCGAACCCGCACCAGTTTCGAGACCGCGATGTTCCTGCACGGAGGGCATGCGGTGGTACTGGAGCCGGGGAAGGGAAGCTGGGCGCTGGAGACGGAACCGGATGCGGTCATGGACGGCAGCTCGGTCGAGCACATCATCGATGCGGCCCGGGTCCTGGGCCGCTACGCCGACGCACTTGGGGTGCGTTCCTTTCCCCGGGGCCACGACTGGGCCGTGGCCCGGCAGGACGCGATCATCAAAAGCTTTGCCCGCCACTGCGAGAAGCCCGTCATCAACCTGGAGTCGGCCCGCCGCCATCCGTGTCAGGCGCTCGCTGACGCCATGACGCTGCGGGAGAAGCTGGGGCAGGTCGAGGGTAAGCGTTTTGTCCTCACCTGGGCCTGGCATCCCAAAGCCCTGCCCACCGCTGTTCCGGCCAGTGCCGCACTTGCCGCGGCCCGGCTCGGCATGGAGATCGTGATCGCGCGGCCGGAAGGGTACGAGCTCGATCCGGAGGATACCGCGCTGATCCGGAAGATTGCCCAGCAGTCCGGCGGAGAATTCGTGCACATCAACGACGACCCCGACGATGCCCTGGTGGGTGCCGACGCGGTGTACGTCAAATCCTGGGGATCGGTCAAGCTGTACGGCCAGCCAGAGGCGGAAACCGAGCAGCGCGCCGCGCTGCGCGACTGGCGGCTGACGCCCTCCCGTCTTCGCTCAACCCGGGGGGGCAAGGGGATCGTGATGCACTGTCTGCCCGTGCGTCGAAACGTGGAGATAGACGACAAGGTGCTGGACGGCCCCAATTCGGTGGTGGTGGATCAAGCCGAAAACCGGCTGCATGTCCAGCGGGCGCTGCTGCTCGAACTGATCGGTAGTGACACATGGCGATAGATACATCGAAGGGCATTGCCGGTCTGAAGGGTGCGCTCCGCTATGTCCGGGCCTACCGCGACCATGTCTTCGTGGTGAAGCTCGGGGGCGACGTGCTGGCGTCGGCCGAGGTCCTCGACAGCGTGACCGGACAGCTCGCGCTGCTCTCCTCGCTCGGTATCCGCATCGTTGTGGTCCACGGGGGCGGTCCCCAGGCCACGGCGTTGAGCCGACGCCTGGGAATCGAGCCGTGTATGGTGGCCGGCCGCCGGGTCACCGATGACGGTGCGCTCGAAGTCGCCAAACTGGTGTACGCCGGGCAGATCAACGTGGACCTTCTTTCGGCGCTGCGGGAGCACCGGGTCCAGGCCGTCGGGCTGAGCGGCGTTGACGCCGAGTTGATCACGGCTCACCGCCGGCCGCCGGTGTCAGTCGTCGATGACGCCGGGGCAACGGTGCGGGTGGATTACGGCCATGTAGGAGACGTCGACCGGGTAGACCCCAGGGTGCTCGTGACCCTGCTCGATGCGCGGATGGTGCCGGTCGTGGCCAGCCTGGCCGGCGGCGAGGACGGCGAGGTCTACAATGTGAACGCTGATACGGTAGCGGAGTCGCTCGCCGTTTCCCTGCGGGCCCACAAGCTGATCTTCCTGACCGGCGCGCCGGGGGTGCTGCGGGACCGTACCGATCCATCCACGCTGATCACCTTTGCGGATCCCGACGACCTCGCCGGTCTTATGGCCGACGGCGTGCTCAGCGGCGGCATGCGCCCCAAGGTGGAGGCCTGTATCCGCGCCGCCACTGGCGGGGTCGAGCGCACCCACATCATTGACGGACGGGCCCCCGATGCGCTGCTGCTCGAGGTCTTCACCGGAGCCGGCTGCGGCACCATGATCGTGGGACGCAAGGAGAAGGCAACGTATCTGGGGGTGGATCTTGCCGGGTGAGATCAACCTGCTGCGGGAACTGATCGCCATACCATCCGTCAGCGGCCAGGAAGCGGAGCTTGCGGTCTTCATCGAGGAGACGGTGCGCCGGTGGGGTTTCGAGGTGGCCCGCACCGTCAACGCCGTGCAGGTCGAGGTGCGAGGTTGGGGCCCGGGCCCCACCATCGCGCTGGCCTCGCACCTTGACGTGGTTCCACCCGGCGCCGGCTGGACCCGGGACCCATTCACACCGTCGATCGAGGGGACCAGGCTCTACGGGCGTGGCTCAGGCGACGCGAAGGCCTCCGTGGCCGCCATGCTGTATGCGGCTAAGGACATCGTGGACAGCGGCGGGGTGGATGCCGGCCGCCTGCTGGTCATCCTGGGCTACGGGGAGGAGACCAAGAACACCACGATGGGATCCGCCGTGGACGCTGCCGGAGAGATCGATGCCGCGGTCATAGGAGAGCCAACCAGCCTGGAATTCGCCGTCGCCCAGCGGGGGCTGATGATGGTCGATCTCCTGGCCCAGGGCGATCAGCGCCATGCCGCCTATGCCTCGGGCGACGACGGCTTCACCAATTCGGTTCAGCTGCTCGCGCGCGATCTCCTGAAGCTCGACACCTTGTTCGGCGCCCGCACTCACCCGGTGCTCGGCCGCGCGACAGCCACTGCCACGATGCTTGAGGCAGGGGTCAGCCGGAACGTCACCCCGCCAGTGGCCCGAGCCGTCCTGGACATCCGCAGTACACCCGACTGGACTCATGAGGAGTTGGCCGACGAGCTGCGCCAGGCGCTCACCAGCGATGTGATCGTGACCTCGCGCCGGCTGGTTCCCTGCGAAACCCCGCCAAACTCCCGACTGCTGGCGACGGCCACCCGGCTGCGCCCAGGCACGAGGCAGTTCGGAAGCCCCACCTGCTCCGACTGGGTCTTCTTCCGTGAATGGGATGCCATCAAGTGCGGACCCGGCACCAGCCGCCGGTCGCACACCGCCGACGAGTTCGTGGACATACCCGAGGTGACCGCGGCCCGCGCCTTCTATGGCGAGCTGGTGCGGGCTTACCTCGCGGGACGCTAGCGCATGGGCCGGCGAACCACACTCTGGAGCTCCACCCCTCCTGACCAGCGCTTGTTCGAATACACGACGGGCGACGATCGAACCTGGGACGCCCGGCTGTTGTCCTGGGACGTGCTGGGCAGCCTGGGACACATCGAGGGTCTGCGCGCCGCGGGCCTGATCACTGCCGCCGACTACACCGCCCTGCGCCGGGGTCTCCGGGAGGTGTTCGATGCGACCTCGCGCGGACGCCTCGTGCTGGATCATCGGCACGAGGACGTTCACACGGCGGTCGAGTACTGGCTCACCAGCCGCGTCCCTGGCGTCGGTGAGCGGCTGCACACCGGCCGATCCCGGAACGATCAGGTCGCCTGCGATCTGCGGCTCTTCCTCAAGCACGAGCTGCTCGACGTCCACGCCACGGCCATGAGTCTGGCGGATGCTCTGGTGAACTTTGCCGGGAAACATCGCACTGTGCTTTGGCCCGGCTACACCCACGGCCGGAGAGCCATGCCGTCCTCAGTGGGGTTATGGGCTGGCGCGCTGGCGGAAGGCGTGCTGGATACGCTGGAGTCGCTGCCCGCCCTGTGGTCCCGGGTCGATCGCTCACCGCTGGGGAGCGCCGCGGGCTATGGTGTGCCGCTTCCGCTTCAGCGCAGTGTGGTTGCCCGCGCGCTCGGGTTCGCCGGCCTGGACGTCAATGTGGCCTCGGTGCAGGGCGGCCGGGGGAAGCTCGAGGCGGCGGTGCTCTTCTGGTGCACCCAGCTGGGACACGATGTTGCCCGGCTGTGCCAGGACGTCATTGTGTTCAGCGGCGAGGAGTTCGGCTACCTCAGCTTACCCGCCGACCTGGCCACCGGCTCGAGCATCATGCCGCACAAGCGCAACCCCGACCTGTTTGAGCTGACCCGGGGCCGCGGGGCCGCGGTCGAGGGCGACCTGCTCTCCGTGCTGCAGATCAAGGCCAAGCTTTCGGGAGGCTACCACCGGGACTTTCAGCTGCTCAAGGAGCCGCTCATGCGGGGGCTCGACCGGACCGGGGCAATGCTGGAGGCGGTGACCCACGCCCTCCCGAAACTCGGCGTGGATCGGAAGCGCTGTGGTGCGGCCCTGGCGGGCGGAGTGCTCGCCACCGATGAGGTCATGCGGCGGGTCGAGACCGGGCGCCCCTTCAGAACTGCTTACCGAGAGGTGGCAGCGGCGTTGAAGGAGGGCGAGAGCTTCGGCCGGCCGGAGGCTAAACAGATCATCGCTCGCCGCGGCTCAACCGGCGGCCTGGGGAATCTCGGCCTCCCTGACCTCAGGCGGCGCATTGCCAAGGCGCGCTCGTGGAGTAAGGGCGAGCGCCGGCGCTTCGATGGGGCCCTTCGCAAGCTTGCCGGGCGCACCGCCCGTCCGCCCGTCCGCCCGTCCGCCCGTCCTACATGACCGCCGACCGCCGCAAGCGCCACGTGAAGATTCTCGAGCTGATCAGCACCCGGGTGATACCCACCCAGGAGGAGCTGGCGGATGCGCTCACCGCGTTAGGGTGGGAGGTGACCCAGTCTTCCATAAGCCGGGACATAGCAGCTCTCCGGCTGGTGAAGGTAGATGGCGCGTATCGAAAGCCGGGGCCGCGGGTCCCGCGGGTCGATCCCGACGAACGGCGGGTCTCGGAGGGAGTTCTTACCATCGATACGGCGGGGGACGCGCTCGTGGTGCTGCACACCTCGCCCGGCGAAGCCAACCACGTCGCGGTGGCACTCGACCGGCTGGCCTGGCCCGAGGTCATCGGCACAATCGCCGGTGACGACACCATCTTCCTGGCGGTGAGGAATGCCGCGGCCCAGCGGAAGGTGCTGCGTGCCGCGCGCCGGCTGAGCGCAGGCTAGTCAAAGTCGGATGGCGTTCATGAGGTTCACCGCGTCGCCGGCCCCGGCGCCGCTGGCCGTATTATCGAACATGCACCAGACCTCTCCTGTTGCCTCTTTGACGGTGGAGGCGAGACGCCCGATGCGCTCTTCCTCGTAGCCGGAAAAGTACTTTCGGGGCGACCCGTGGAGCCGGTAGTACACCGGCTCGGGCCACCCACCGGGCTCGCCCGCGGCGGGCACTACGGCCGGGTCTGCGGCCACTCTTGCGATACCGTTCGCCTTGAGTAAGGCATCGGCATCATCCGCAAACCAGCTGGGGTGGCGGGGCTCGCAGACGATCGCTGAGGCGTGACGGTCTCGCAGCAGGGTAAAGAACGGCGCCGCCAGCGCTGGATCGAACGCCAGACTGGGAGGGAGCTGGACCAGAATAGGGCCGAGCTTCTTTCCCAGCATTCGGGCGCCGGTCAGGAACTCGTCCAGCGGTTCCTCCACATCCACGAGCTGCCGCTCGTGAGTAACCGCCCTGGAAAGCTTGAGCGAAAATCTGAAGTCGGCCGGCGTCGAGTCTGCCCACCTCGAGTAGGTCGCCGGCCGGTGCTGCCGGTGAAAGGTGGAATTGATCTCGACGCCTGAAAGAGCACCGGCGTAGCGCTGCAGCGTACTCCCAGCGGTAGGAAAGTGCCGGGCGTGAGCGCGGGGAATCGCCCAGCCCGCAGTGCCGATATAGGTGCTCACCGGAGGTCTCGAGGCACGCTGGTCAGGGAGTTGGGACCTCGGACCTCCCGTATCTCACCGCCGTCATTTCAGCCAGAATCGACAGGGCGGTCTCGGCCGGCTGGCGCCCTCCAAGGTTGAGCCCGATAGGCCCGTGCATTCGAGCAACCTCCGGGCCGGTGAGGCCGATCTCGCGCAGCCGTTGGCGGCGACTCGCCTGGGTCTTCTTGGAGCCTATCGCACCGACATACTTTGCGGGTGATCGGAGCGACGCCTGGAGTGCCGGCTCATCGAACTTGGGGTCGTGCGACAGGAGACAGATGTAGCACGACGAGTCGAGTCCAATCCGCTCGAACGCCTCCTCGGGCCAGGCCAGCAGGAGCTCATCCGCGGCCGGAAACCGTTGGCGGTCCAGAAACGTCTTTCTGCCATCGGCAACAATCGTGTGATACCCCAGAGCCTTGGCGAGCGGTACCAGGGCAACCGCGATCTGGCCCGCTCCGAAAATGATCAGGCGGGGTGGGCGGGGAAACACCTCGAAGAACACCATGGCCGGACCTTCAGGCGTGTCGAAACCCTGGCTGCCGCTCGCCTCTCGGCCCAGCGCGGCAAGGGCGGCTTCCCGCAGCAACTCCGGCGACAACCCGGCCGGGAGCCGTCCCTCCATGCGGCCGTCTTCCAGCACCCGAATCGAATGGCCAAGTTCGGGTCCCTCAACGACAGTGGCTACGACCACTCCTCCGGCTCCCCGCGACGCACGGAGCAGTTCGGGCCTGACCAACGGCTCGACGAACACTTTAATGGTTCCCCCGCAGGCAAGCCCGACTTCCCAGGCGCGCTCGTCGCTCACGCCAAACGTCACCAGCTTGGGCGTCCCCCGTTCGATCGCAGCCTCGATCTCCAGCGCTGTGGCGCTTTCCACGCAGCCGCCCGAGACCGAGCCCGCAATCCTGCCGTCGGCCGCGGCCAGCATGCTGGACCCTTCCGGACGGGGCGCCGAGCCCCAGACGCTGGTCACTACCGCACGGCCGAAGGGAACACCGGCGGCGGCAAAGCGGTCGAGGTCTTCGACGAGATCGCGCATCGAATGAGCTTACATCCAGCCCGGGTGATCCGCCATTTCGCGGACAAAGTGTCTCCCCTGGCCGGTTCGGAAATTGCAGGCGTAGCCCTGTCATGAAGCGATTCGAGTGCAGGGCGGTTCTGTTCGACCTCGACGGGGTACTGGTTGATTCAACCCGGCACGTCGAGGACCAATGGCGTCGGTGGGCCCAGGCAAAGGGCCTGTCGCCCGAGCCATTTCTACGGGTATGTCATGGCCGGCGCGCGCTGGAGACCATCCAGTTGGCGGCGCCACACCTCGATGCGGAAGCGGAGATAGCCGCGTTTGCGCCCGAGGAAGGGTCTGATGCCGGTGTCCTCGGGCCGATAGATGGCGCCGCCAGCCTGCTTCAGAAGCTGCCGGCCGGCAGCTGGGCGGTGGCAACCTCCGGTACCCGGACAACGGCCAGCGCGCGGCTGCGCGGGGCCGGCCTGCCGATCCCGGACATTCTCGTCTGTGCCGAAGACGTGGTGCGCGGCAAGCCCAGCCCCGACGTGTACCTCATGGCCGCGGCAAAATTGACTACCCTGCCTTCGGAGTGTTTGGTGCTGGAAGATGCTCCAGCGGGCGTGCGCGCGGCACGGGCAGCCGGAATGCGCGTGATTGCGCTGACAACCACCCACCCGGCAGCAGAACTGAACGCCGACGCCCGTGTCGCCTCCCTCTCCGGGGTTCATCTAGGACGAATCAACGGGCAATCAGCTGGAAAGCCCTTGCTAGAACTGTTGGTGGTGGAGTCCTGATCAGCGGGTTGCCGACTCTACTGCTCCGTAACCCGCCGGGCAAAATCTTCCCAAAACTCTTCGGTCAGCTTGCGGGCGATCCCTTCTACCAGCCGGCCGCCTGCCCGGGTTATGGTCCCGCTCAGCTCGGTGGTTGCGGTCCACTCCAGGCGCACTCTTCCGACACCGGCATCCTTAATGGCAACAGCCGAAACCACCTCGATGGTGGAGCCGGCTCCCTTACCTCGCACTAGCATTCTGGCGCTGGTGCCGGTTACGAGGTCGGACAACTCGCCATCCATGGTCAGTCGGGCTCTCATCACTCCGATTCCGACGCTGGACGTCATCCGAAAGTGGGTGGGATCGATCACGTCGAGGGACTCGATGCCGGGGGCAGATCCCGCCACAAAGTGGGGATCGATCAGCCGGCGCCACACTCGATCGCGTGGTGCGGCAATTTCGGGGGATCCGGAGAACTCGAGCCTCAACGCGAATATCCCTCGAGACGCTGAAGGTCCGCCGGGGTATCAACATCGGGATTATCGCCGGAGACGTCAACCAGTACTGTCTCGGTCGAGTCCCGGCCAAGCAGAGCGCTGAAACCGGAATCGCCTTTCAGCTGCGCCGCTCGGGGCCAAACCGACCGGGGCAACAGCACGGGATGACCCGGCCCATCCGGTTGGGAGGAATAGCGTGGCCGCACGACCGCGTCCCGGCCGCGCCAGGCCGCAAGCAGCTCTTCGATCACGTCGAGGCGCACCTGCGGTTGATCGCCCAGGAAGACCAGGGCGGCTGCGACGCGGGGCGCTGCCTCGAGTGCGGCAAGACCCAGGTGCAGGGATCGGGAAATCCCCTCATCAGGAGCATCATTGAAGATTGGGTGGAGCGTGGTGGCGTGCACCAAGCGCATTGCCAAACCGTCCCTTCGATCTATCACCGCGTGGCCGCCATCGAGCAGGCCCCGCTCACAGGCCGTCTGGACCACCGACAAGGCATAGGACAGAAGCGGCCGGCCGTGATAGCGTGCGTGAAGCTTGCCGCCACCGAAGCGGGAGCCGCGCCCCGCGGCCAGCACCAGCCCGTGAACCGGGGCGCGGGGGACGTCCGGCTCGGACTTGCCACCATGGGGGGGTCCGAGTAGAGTCACTATCCCTTAATTCCTACCTGATGGGGTGTAGCTCAATTGGCAGAGCGCCCGGCTGTTAACCGGGAGGTTGCTGGTTCGACCCCAGCCGCCCCAGTTGCAGTCGAGGGTCGAGGGTCGAGGGTCTAGGGTCAGTGAGACTTTCGACTCTAGACTCTAGACTAATTTTTCATACGCCGACAGGGTCAGAAACTCGGGGAAGGTGTGGGCGGAGAACAGCCCATCAAGGAGCTCGCCGGCGCTGGCGAGCCGCTCCCGATCGCCGCCGGTGTTGACCAGCTTTTCCATCTCCTCCTTCAGTATCTCGCGGCAGCGCTCGAGGGTGACCGGCTTCCCTTCCTCCGTCCGCGCGCCATGCCGGATCCACTGCCAGAGCTGTGACCGCGAGATTTCCGCCGTGGCGGCGTCTTCCATCAGATTGTTAATCGCGACTGCGCCTGATCCGCCCAGCCATGCAGCGAGGTACTGAATTGCAACGCTGATATTCCCCCGTACTCCTGCCTCAGTAACCCGGCCACCGGACACCCGCACATCCAGCAGCGCCCGCGCGTCTCCCTGAACGTCGTCCCGCTGGCGGCTCTTCTGGTGCGGCCGTTCTCCCAGCTCCGCCCTGAACACCTCATCTACCACCGGCACCAGGTCGGGATGTGCCACCCAGGCGCCGTCGTATCCCGCTTTCGCCTCGCGCGCCTTGTCCTCACGGACGCGAGCCAGCGCCGTCTCGTTGACCTCGGGATCCCGGCGGCTGGGAATGAAGGCGGCCATTCCGCCGATGGCGTGGGCGGCCCGGCGGTGACAGGTCTTTACCAGCAGCTCGGTATAGGCCCGCATAAACGGAACGTTCATGGTCAGCTGCGACCGGTCGGGCAGCAGAAAGTCGGGGCTGTCCCTGAAGTTCTTGATGATGCTGAAGAGATAGTCCCACCGCCCGGCGTTGAGACCGGCGGCGTGCTCGCGCAGCTCGTAGAGAATTTCGTCCATCTGGAAGGCGGCCAGAATCGTCTCGATCAGAACTGTCGCGCGGATGGTTCCCTGAGGAATATCGAGCTCGTTCTGAGCGAACTGGAACACCTCATTCCAAAGCCTGGCCTCGAGATGGTTCTCCAGCTTGGGGAGGTAGAAGTACGGTCCACTGCCACGGGCCAGGAGCTCGCGGGCGTTGTGAAAGAAGTACAGCCCGAAATCGACAAGGCTGGCGGACATCGGCTCACCGTCCACCAGCACATGCTTCTCCTGCAAGTGCCATCCCCGGGGCCGGACCACCAGCGTGGCCAGCTCCTCACTCAACTGGTAGCGCTTGCCCTCCGGGCTCACATACTCGAGGCTCCGCCGTATGGCATCCATGCAGTTCCCCTGCCCCCCGATGACGTTGGCCCACGGCGGTGAAAGCGCATCCTCGAAGTCGGCCATAAACACCTTGGCGCCGGAGTTGAGCGCGTTGATCATCATCTTGCGCTCGACCGGGCCGGTGATCTCGACCCGCCGGTTGTTCAGGTCGAGTGGCGCTGGGGCCACGGTCCAACTGCTCTCTCGTATCTCGCGGGTTTCGGGCTGGAAATCGGGACGGGCGCCGTCATGGATCTTTCGTTGCGTCTCCCGGCGGCGTTGCAGCATGGCAGTCCGCCTTGGCCCGAACTCGCGACCGAGCCGCTGGAGGAATTCTAGAGCGTCAGACGTGACGACGCGGGCTGCGTCGGCCGCTGCCGGAGCACGGATCTCGATTGCTTTCATCACGCCACGTGGTAGAACATGAAGGCGTAGTGGCAGGCGCTGCCTGCCAGGACCAGCAGATGCCATATCTCATGGTGACCGAACCGTCCCGGAAACGGGTCGGGCCGCTGCCGGGCGTAGATCACCGCTCCGACTGTGTAGGCCGCTCCCCCGGCCACCAGCCAGAGTAGCCCGGCCAGCGGTACCGCCTTGGCGATGGGTACGACCGCCGCCAGTGCCAGGTATCCCATGCCAAGATACGTGGCGGTGGACAGCCAGACGGGGGCGTCCAGGAACCACAGCTTGAAAGGAATTCCGGCCAGCGCAATCAACCATACGGTGCCGAGCAGCGTCCAGCCGATGGTGCCGTGAAGCGTGATCAGGGCGACCGGGGTGTAGGTGCCGGCAATGAGGAAGTAGATGGCGATGTGATCCAGAGTCCGCAGCGCCCGGAGTGGACGCTCGGGGAGCGGAAGGCTGTGATACAGGGTGCTCGCACCGTAGAGCAGGATCAGAGTTGCGCCGTAAATGGCGAACGCCACCAGTTGCGCCGGCCCCCGAGCCAGACGAAGGAGCAGTATGGTGCCGGCCCCCGCCAGCAGAAGTCCCAGGAGGTGAGAGGCGCCGTTGAACGGCTCACGGATACGCATGCCGGAATTTGCTATGGGCCATTGGCTATTGGCTATGGGCTATTGATCTGGGTCACCCCATGCGCCAATAGCCAAGAGCCAAGCGCCCCTTCCACCTTGTCGGCTGCAGCCGAGGGACCTAGCGTTACTTCGTGAGAATCGCCCTGTTTTCCGAGGTGTACTGGCCTATGGTCAGCGGCGTGGGGGTCACGCTGCTGCGCCTCACCCGTGCGCTGGAGGAGCGGGGTCACCACGTCCGGGTCTATTCGGCCACCTATCCCTTGCCCAATGGTCAGGCCGACCGTCCCGAGGTCCATCGCTCTCCCAGCACCCCGCTGTTTCTCTATCCCGATGTGCAGTGGGCGTTTCCCCGACTGCGGGATGTGGTGGACGATGTCGTTCAATTCCGCCCGGACGTCGTCCACGTAGCGACCGAGTACACCATGGGCGTGGCAGGCGTGAAGGTGGCCCGGCAGCTCAAGCTCCCGCTCATAGCCTCCTCCCATACCGATTACGACAAGTACGCCGCGCGCTACAATGTCGAGTGGGCCCTTCGCGTCGGCTGGCACTACATGCGCTGGTTCTATGGCCACGCGCATCGGGTGCTCTGCCCCTCCCGCATCCACGAGGAACACCTCCACAGCCGAGGCGTAACCCACACCGGTATCTGGAGCCGGGGCGTCGATCCGAACTGCTTTCACCCGCGCTTTCGGAGCGCAGCGTATCGACGCGCCATCGGCGTCGAACCCGGCGATTTGCTGGTCACGTACATCGGACGGATCGCGCGCGAGAAGAATCTCGCGCTGCTGATGGAGGCGTGGGACCTGCTGGCGCCGGTCCGGGGCTCAGCCAAGCTTGCCCTCGTCGGGCAAGGACCTCTAGAGGCGGAAATACGCCGGCGGCAGATCCCCGGGGTTCATGTCGCCGGCCTGATGGATGGCAAGGCGCTGGCCGCCGCCTACGCATCAGCCGACATTTTCGCCTTTCCCTCGGCCACCGAGACATTCGGCAACTCGCTCCTCGAGGCGATGGGCTCGGGGTTGCCCTCTCTGGTGGCGGCCGCCGGCGGGGTTCTGGAGTTCTCGCAACATGGGGGCAATGCGTGGCTGGTCGAGCCCAACAGCGTATCGGCCATTGCCGAGGGATTGCATCGGCTGCTACAGGACGGGGGACTGCGTCGGCGTCTGGCGGAGGGCGCGCTGCGAACCGCGCAGGAGCGCTGCTGGGATGACGTGTACGACCGGCTCATTGAGGATTATCAGGACGCCATTGACGCCGGGCGTCACGGCTCTCGGCCTTCCTGGGCCGCGTAGCTACCTCATGGTCCTCGCCGCGCCGGCTCCGCACGCAGCAGGCGCAGCTGTAGCTTGGCTGCCTCGACGCTGGGGGCAGCGACCGAGGTAAAGAGGTCGAAAAATCTCTCGTCGCGGGGCAGGAGACGGATCGAAACCTTGCCAGTAGGAGCGGCGGGAAGATAGCCCCGCCAAGGGACTTGGCAGGCAGAAGGATGGGCTGTTCCGCTCCCTAGCGGACTGTGAGCGACGGTGTAGCTTCTCATAAGAGGCGCGACCTGGGTGTTAGCCGGGCGCGTCTTTTGCGTTTAGGGGCGACAATCGGCCAATCCGGCCAGTAAACTCGACCACTGAAGCCGAAGCCGTAGCGGTTACCGCGGATACGGCCCGCCTAAATGACCCAAAGTTTACTCACCCGCCCCGACCGGTTAGCCGCTCTCCGCCGCACAGCGCTCCTCGAGACCCCACCCGAGGAGGGCTTCGACCGTCTTACTCGCATGGCGGCTCGCCTGCTGGGCACCCCTGTCTCCCTGATCTCGCTCGTGGCCGACGACCACCAGTTTTTCAAGAGCACGGTGGGTCTGCCCGAGCCCTGGGCCTCGCGCCGGGCCACACCCATCTCCTTCTCGTTCTGCGGTCAGGTGGTTTCCACCGGGGAGCCACTCGTTCTGGAGGATGCCCGGCGTCACCCTCTGCTGCGCCACAATCCCGTCATTCGCGAGCTGGGCTGGGTCGCCTACGCCGGGGTCCCGGTGGCTACCCGTCAGGGCCATACCATCGGCGCCCTGTGTGTGGCCGACAAAACCCCTCGGCTCTGGTCGGAGCGGGACATCGCGCTGCTGCAAGATTTGGCAGCTTCAGTCGTCACGGAGATTGAGCTCCGCACCGAGATCGCGGAACGCCGGAACGCCGAGCACAGCCGACGCGAGAGTCAGGAGCAGTTCCACAGCAGCTTCGAGGAGTCGGGTGTCGGGATGGCGTTGATCTCGACCGACGGGCGTTGGCTGCGGGTCAATCGTGCGGTCTGTGAATTTCTGGGCGCTACCCCGGAGGAGCTGATCGGGCTCCCCATCGAGGCCGTAAGCCACCCCGACGACGCGGCAGCCGGCCGCGAAGCCATGCGCCTGTTGCAAGCCGGCGAGTGCCGGACCTACACCATGGAGAAGCGCTACGTTCGCCGCTCCGGGGCGACGGTATGGGCGCTGGTCAACGTCTCCTTGGTTCCTGGCCCGGAAGGAGAGCCGGGCCATTTCATAGCCGGCATTCAGGACATCACCGAGCGCAAGCTGTCAGAGCTCGCGCTGCGCGATAGCGAGGAGCGCTACCGGTTGCTGCTGCAGTCCTCGAAGGAAGTGGCCTGGGACTGGGATCTGATCACCGATGAAATAACCTGGGATGCGGCCACGGGGCCCCTGCTCGACTACGACCGCTCACAGCTTGGTGGCACCACCGCCTGGTGGTATGCTCGCATCCATCCGGGCGATCGTGAGCGCGTCGTAGCCAGTATCGATGCAGCCATCAGTGAGGGCGCCGCTGCCTGGTCTGAGGAGTATCGCTTTCGCCGAGCCGATGGCTCCTATGCCGTCGTGCAGAATCGGGCCCACATCGCTCATGATGAGACGGGAACGCCGGTACGCGTCATCACTGCGATGTCTGGCCTGACCAACGCGCAGGGCGCTGACCGGCACCTGCAACAGGTATTGGATGCCTTGCACGTGGGCGTGTCCGTGGTCGACAAACAGGGGCGGGTGGTGGTGGCTAACTCGTCGGACAAGCAGTTGTGGGGCACCGGCCAGGCCGGCCCCCAGGACCCGGTGGAGCATAAGGGATGGTGGGCCGATACCGGCGAGCCGGTCCGACCCGACGAGTGGGGCGCCGTCCGGGCCATTCAAGGAGAGTTCTCCGCGGACGAAGAGGTAATGATTGAAACGCCGGATGGGGCGCAGAGGACCATTCGGAGCTCTGCCACGCCGATCCTCGACGACAGCGGTGAGATTGTCGGGGCAGTGAACGTCAGCGAGGATGTGACCTCGACCAAGGCCGCCGAGGCGGCCCGGGCGCTCGCGGAGGAGGAAAACCGGCGGGCGGAAAAGATGGAGGCAATCGGCCGGCTCGCGGGCGGCATCGCGCATGACTTCAACAACCTGCTTACGGGGATCCTCAGCTACAGCGACCTGATCATGCAGGAGCTGCGGCCCGCCGATCCCCTCCGGGCGGATATAGAGCAGATTCGCGATGCGGGTCAACGGGCGGCCAACCTGACCCGGCAGCTGCTGGCGTTCAGCCGCCGGCAGCTTCTCCAGCCGAAAGTGCTGTCCATCAACACCACCGTCACCGAGCTGGAGCCGATGCTTGGCCGCCTTGCGGGAACGGGCATTGCGCTCGAGACCGAGTTGGATCCCGAGGTAGGCGCAGTACTGGTCGACCCAGCCAGCATAGAGCAGGTGCTGGTGAACCTGGTCGTAAATGCCAGGGAGGCGATGCCCAAAGGCGGCCAGATCAGGATCATCACCGCGAACTCACACCGGCATCATGGGGATGAGGGCGCCGCCACCGGCGCGCCGGCCTACGTCTCGCTTTGGGTGAGTGACACGGGAGAGGGGATGGAACAATCCACCCAGGAACACATCTTCGAGCCCTTCTTCACCACCAAGAAAGGCAGCAGCGGGGCCGGGCTGGGACTATCGACGGTGTACGGCATCGTGGAGCAGAGCGGCGGGAAGATCACCGTCGAAAGCAGCCCGGGGATGGGCGCCATCTTCGGGATCCACTTTCCGGTGTACTCCGGCCCGGAAGATCCCGCTGCTGTCGGTCAGAGTCCCACAGCGCAAGGTGGGAAGGAGACGCTTCTCCTGGTCGACGACGAGGCGCCAGTACGCGAATCGGTCCGCCGCCTGCTGGAATCGCAGGGCTACACCGTGCTCGAGGCCAAGGACGCAGCCGATGCAATCCGGCTTTACGACCACAATGCCAGCGGCATAGATCTGGTCTTGACCGACGTCACCATGCCGGGCATGAGTGGGTACGAAATGGTCCAGCAGCTTCGCGAACGTACTCCCGGGCTACGAGTGCTGTTCATGTCGGGGTTCGCTGAGAAGTTTACCGGCAGCAACGGTGCGGTGGGCGGCGATACCGGCTATGTCCAGAAGCCGTTCAGCGTGAAGACCCTGATGCAGCGGCTGCGCGAGGTTCTGGAAGGCTGAGGTCAAACTGTGAGCGCGAGCTTCACCAAGTCCCTTGGCGTCTCCAGCCAGTAGTCCGGTTCCGCCACCTCGAGCTGAGCCCGTTGGAATGGCCCCCACAGCGCGGCGGCCGTGAGCACGCCCGCCGCGCGGCCCGAGTGCATATCGTGAACGCTGTCCCCTACGTACACGGTGCTGCCTGGATCGGCGCCAAGCAGGGCCACCGCCCTCTGCACCGGTTCCGGATGTGGCTTCGGATTGGCGACCTCATCGGCGCAGACCAGCACGTCCATCAGCGCCTCCAGGCCGACCAGGGTGAGCCCCCGGAGTGCACCGTGGCGGTTCTTACTGGTGACGAGACCGGTCTGGAGACCTGCAGCCTTGAGCTCACGTACGGCGTCGATCACGCCGGGGTATACCGTCACCATGCGGTCGTGATGCTTCAGGTTGTACTCGCGGTACGTGGCAATCAGCGCCTCGATCGTCCCGATCTCGTCCCGCCACTCGGCAAGCTGCACCGTCAGGGGCGTTCCTACTCCTTCGAGCCAGTCTGCGTCGCTGCGAGCGGGAAGCCCGTGGTGGTCCAGGGTGTGATGGTAGCTGTCCAGAATCAGCCGGAGGGAGTCGATCAGGGTCCCGTCCAGATCGAAGAGAACGGTGCGGATGGTCGGCATCGCACGAAATTAGCGGGTACGTCGCGGCTTGCGCAGTCTGGCGGCGGCCTCTAACGTCAGTCGTTCACAAACCAGAGATCCTTTGCACCCAGCGGAGCTCGGGCCCATCATGGAGCGATAGCTAGTGCCACATTCCAAGCTACCAGTGCGGGAAGCGAGGTTGCGACCGGATTTTGCGGACCAGTACTCCGGCATCGAAGCCGGCGTGTGGGTCAGCGCAGCCGGTCTGGCCGAGCGGCTCATCACCCGCATGCTTCGCGAGGGCGTCTCGGACGAGGAGCTGCCGCAGCGGGTGCTCGATCCGGCGCATTTCGAGTTTCGAGGCGGCGAAGGCGCCGCCACCAGGTCGGCATCGGCAAGGTAGATTTTCGTTTACGGTCCGAACACGATGAGCCCCGTCAGCCTGACTTCGATTCCGTCCCAGTTCGGCTGAGGGGCGGCTCGCCGTAGCCCATTCATCAGGTCCCGGTCAGGAGCCTCGACTAGCCGCTCCAGCAACATCTCCTCGCCCGCCGTGTGGCCACCGGCCACGAATTGCAGGACGCGCTCCAGCTCCGACAAACGACTTTCCAGACGCAGCCGGGCGGCCTGGCCGATCAGCTCGCTCAGGCGCGCGGTGATGCGGCGGACCGAAGAAGGCGGCTCCGGAGCAAGCCAGCGGCCGCCTCGCGTGAGTGCCAGGCGGCTCCGGATCAGCGGTGTTAGGAGATCCAGGTATCCACGGAGTCGATCCTGAGGCACTGCCAGCTGACAATGCTGACCAGCGGCGAGCCGCATCCGGTCGGCTACCATCGCCGCATCTTCAGTCCAGTTGCCGGCGGGATCGAGCCACCCCGCTACGGCAGACACCAGCGCGGTCGGATCCCTCGAGCGGTACAGGACTATCCCGGCCAGGAGCCCTCGGCACGACGAGGGAACTGATGCCACTCCGGCCAGAGCGTCACCGCGTCCCAGCTCCCCGAACAGCTCCGTTCTCCAGCGCCAGAGGTGCCGGCCTGCTGCTCCCAATCCCACTGCGGCGGGAAGCCTTGCCTTCTGTGTCAGAATGGCTTCCAGATGAAGAGACTGTTCGAGCGATGGCGGAGGAGCGAAACGCAGCACCTCTATCTCCCGGTAGCGCGAGCCAAGACGCGCCGACCGTCCTTCCCGCTGTTCCAGCCGGGTCGGTGTCCACGGCAAGTCGTAATGCACCACCCGCGCGGCGCGTTGCAGATCGAGGCCCTCCGCGGCGACATCGGTGACGATCAGGTGGCAGGGGCGTGGGTCGCGTGAGCCATCCTCGCGGAACCAGCCGAGGACCGTATTCCGGGGCAGCCGCGAATGACGCATGCCTGCAGCGTCCCCGGTACACCAGGCGAGGTTCAGGTCTGCCAGTCGTTCCCGGATATATCGAACGGTGTCTCGGCTGGCCGTAAACACCAGGGTGGGCTTTTCCTGGGTCAGGATCGCGCGCAGGCGGTCAAGCTTGGCATCCCGGGATTTCGTCGCGGCCGCAACGACTGGAAGGATCTCATCCAGAACCGGAAGGTCGCCCAGCTCCAGGTCGCTGGCACCGCCGTCGCCCGGAAAAAGCTCCCACCAGATCAGTTGCTCGCTCAACCCTTCGGTAAACCGGCGCAGCTCGGAGCGGTCCAGGACCCGGCCCGCATGGAGCGCGTCACGTGCGTGCAACAGCAGCCTGCGGTAACGCTGAAGGGATCCGGCCAAGGCGGCGGGGCTCGAGCCAGCCGCCCGGAGCAGCACTCCGCGGACCAGGACCGATACCGTTTCCGTTCGAGAAAGGGACAGCCTGCTGATTAGCTCGGCTGCGGCACCGAGAGCAAGGCATTCTTCCTGGTCAGGGCGGCTGACGCGCCTGACTTTGCGCGGCCTTCCCGTCCCCGCAGCATCCTGCTCCACCACCAA
>Ga0180121_10000283_pt1 | contig 20469 bp, 15 predicted proteins | sample AntDrymUQ5402106_2_FD_129676 | JGI IMG/M metagenome (GOLD analysis project Ga0180121, IMG submission 129676) | Polar desert sand microbial communities from Dry Valleys, Antarctica - metaG UQ540 (21.06) (version 2) (version 2) | ecosystem: Environmental > Terrestrial > Soil > Desert | place...
CTCGACGACGCAGCGCTGCTGGCCCGTGCGAACGTCAGGCCGCCGGCTCGCGATTTCGCCGCCACCCTTCGCGGCCAAGCGCCGGCGTTGATCGCGGAGGTCAAGCGCGCGTCACCGAGTGCGGGGGCGATCGCCGACGACATCGACCCGGTCGCGCATGCGGCGGCCTGCGCCGAGGGCGGCGCGGCCGCGATCTCCGTGCTCACCGAGGCTCGACACTTCCACGGGTCGCTCGCCGATCTCGAGGCCGTGCGGATCGCCGTGGCGGTGCCGGTGCTGCGCAAGGACTTCCTCGTGCACCCGGCTCAGGTGATCGAGGCGCGGGCGCACGGCGCCGATGCGGTGCTGCTGATCACGGCGTGTCTCACCGACGCCGAGCTCGCCGCCATGCTCGCGATCACTCGCGACCTCTGCATGAGCGCGCTCGTCGAGACCCACGCCGACGACGAGCTCGATCGAGCGCTCGCGAGCGGCGCAGAGGTGATCGGGGTGAACGCGAGGGATCTCGAGACGCTCGATGTCGACGTCGACCGTGCGATCGAGCGGGTTCGCCGCATCCCCAGCGACCGGGTCGCGGTGTTCGAGTCGGGGGTGCGCACGCGAGCCGACGTCGAGGCAGCCGTCGAAGCCGGTGCGTCTGCCATCCTGGTGGGAGAGGCCTTGATGCGAGCCGGCGACCCCCGGGCAGCCGTGCGCGAGCTCATCGCGGGCACAAGCGCGCGATCCGATCGACGAGGAGACGTTCCGACATGAGCACCCAGACCGTGACCACGGTTCCTGACCCACGTGGGCGATTCGGCGACCACGGTGGCCGCTACGTGCCCGAGGTCCTGATCCCCGCGCTCGACCAGCTCGCCGAGGCGTGGACCACCTTCCGCGACGACGCTGGGTTCCGCGAAGAGCTCGGCGCCCTGAGCCGCGACTTCGTGGGGCGCCCGACGCCGATCACGAGGGCGTCCAGGCTCTCGGCAGAGCTCGGCTACGACCTCTGGCTGAAGCGCGAGGATCTCGCCCACACGGGCGCCCACAAGATCAACAACGCGCTCGGCCAGGCCCTGCTCGCGACGCGCCTGGGCAAGCGGCGCATCATCGCCGAGACCGGCGCCGGTCAGCACGGGGTGGCCACCGCGACGGCGTGCGCGCTGTTCGGCCTGCCGTGCGTGGTGTACATGGGCGAGGAAGACACCCAGCGGCAAGCGCCAAACGTCGCTCGCATGCGCCTGCTCGGCGCCGAGGTCGTACCCGTGACCGCCGGCACCAAGACCCTGAAGGAAGCCGTCAACGCCGCCCTGCGCGACTGGGCCGCCACCGTGACCGACACCCACTACATCATCGGCTCGGCCGTGGGTCCGCATCCGTTCCCGAAACTCGTGCGCGACCTGCAACGGGTGATCGGCGACGAGGCGCACGCCCAATATGCCGAACGCCTCGGAGCCGATCCGGATGTCGTCGTGGCCTGCGTGGGGGGAGGCTCCAACGCCATCGGCATGTTCACGGCCTTCGTCGGTGCGCCGGGTGTCAGGCTGATCGGTGTGGAGGCGGGTGGCCGCGGCATGGGGCTCGGCGAGCACTGTTCCTCGATCACCAAGGGGCAGCCTGGTGTGCTGCACGGGGCCATGAGCTACCTCCTGCAGGACGCCGACGGGCAGATCGTGGAGACGCACTCGATCTCGGCCGGCCTCGACTATCCGGGGGTCGGTCCTGAGCATTCTTGGTTGCACGACGAGGGCTTGGCCGAGTACGTGAGCGCGACCGACGACGACGCGCTCGCCGGGTTCCAGGCTCTCGCGCGCACCGAGGGCATCCTGCCCGCGCTCGAGCCGGCCCACGTGATCGGCTGGCTGATGCACAGGCCGCTGCCCGAGGGAACGCGCGTGCTCGTCTGCCTTTCGGGCCGCGGTGACAAGGATCTCGACACGGTGCTCGCGGCGCTCGGGGCGGAGTCGCTGCCCGGTTCTGTCACTTGATGGGGGCCCTGGAAGCCGGGCTACTCGCCCGGAGGGCCAGCGGGGGCAAGGCGTTCGTTCCCTATCTGACCGGAGGGTTCCCGGGAGTCGATGCCGGCTTGCTGCGAGCGGTGGCCGAGGCAGGCGCCGACGCGATCGAGATCGGTGTGCCGCATTCGGACCCGGTCATGGACGGCGGCGTGATCCAGGAGGCGTCCTCCGTCGCCCTCGCCGCAGGCACGCGCCCCGCCGACGTCTTCGCCACGATTCGTGAGGCCTCGCTCGACGTGCCCGTGGCGGTGATGACGTACGTGAATCCGGTGCTCCGACGGGGCACAGGGGAGTTCCTCGACGACGCGACCGAGGCGGGTGTGTCGGGCATGATCGTGCCTGACCTGCCCGTCGACGAGGCGGAGTCATTCGATACCGCCTGTGCGGTACGAGGCATCGACGCGGTCGCGCTGGCGGCGCCGGGGGCCGCCGCAGCCCGGCTGGAGGCGATCGCTGCGCGAGCCCGAGGCTTCGTCTACTGCGTCGCGGCGTACGGGGTCACCGGCGCTCGCGAGACCCTCGGGAGCGCCGCCGAGGAGCTGGTCGGCGCCCTCAGGCCCCTGACCGACCTGCCGCTGCTCGTGGGTGTCGGCATCGCCACGCCCGAGCAAGCGGCCGAGGCGGGCGCGTTCGCCGATGGCGTCATCATCGGCAGCGCCCTCATGGCGAGGTTGGTGGCCGGCGATCGAGCTGGCATGCTGGAGCTGGCCCGGGGATTTCGAGCATCTCTGCCCCGTGACTGAGCGGCCTCGCGTCTCGGTTCGCTGCATCCCTCGGGCACACAACGCACGTATGCACGTGCAGGCTGGTCCGATGGAGCGATTGGCCTGGACGTTCGAGATGTGGTACCAACCACTAGTCTCGAAACACGGAGGGAAGGGGGCCCCATGAAGCACCGACCTTGGCTCACGGTGGTTGCCACCGTAGCCGCGCTCGCCCTGGTGGCGAGCGCATGTTCGAACGACGACCCGGCGCCAAGTGGCGGCACGGACAGTGAGACCGCGGCGGTCGACGAGTTCGGAACCGTCGAGATCGGGCCGGACGATCCGATCAACGTGGGTGTAGCCCAGGTGATCTCTGGCGCCGACGCGGCGCTCGGCCAGGACCAGGTGAACGGTATCGAGCTGGCGTTGGACTACCTCGACGGCAAGTTCGACCAGACTCCCGGCACGCTGCTCGGGCATCAGATCGAGCTGGCGATCGAAGATGAGGGCTGCACGGCTGAAGGTGGCCAGGCGGCTGCCACGGCGCTCGCCGCCGATCCGTCGATCGTCGGAGTTCTCGGCACGAGCTGCTCGAGTGCGGCGCTGGGAGTCGGTGACACGATCCTCGGCGAGAAAGGCATCCTCCTGTTTTCGGGCTCGAACACGAACCCGGCCCTCACCTCGGAGGAGGCTCACCAGCCCTTCTACGCTCGCACGGCACACAACGACCGGATCCAGGGCGCGATCGTGGCCGAGTACGCGCTCAACGAGCAGGGTGCGACGAAGCTCGCCACGATCCACGACGAGAGTCCGTATACGCAGGGGCTCACGGCCGCTGCCGCGGTGAACTTCGAGGCCGGCGACGGCACTGTGACTGCGCAGGAGCAGATCAACTCCGAGGACACCGACTTCAAGCCGGTGCTGCGATCGATCGCTGAAGGCGACCCCGACGTGTTGTACGCGCCGGTGTTCGTGGCGGCGTGCTCGCTGATCCTCAAGCAGGCAGTCGAGATCATGCCCGATGTCACGATCATGGCTTCCGACGGTTGCATGAGCAGCGACACGATCAAGAACGCCGGTGACGCGGTCAACGGTGTGTTCCTGTCGTCGCCGGACATCTCGGTGTTCCAGAAGGGGGACTTCTACTCGAACGAGTTCCTCCCCGCTTACCAGGACCAGTTCGGCTCCGCGCCGACCTCTGTGTTCCACGCCCACTCGTTCGACGCCACGAACGTGCTGTTCGACGCGATCGAGCAGGTTGCGGTCGAGAACGACGACGGCTCACTGTCGATCCCTCGCACGGCCCTGCGCGACGCGGTGTTCGCGACGTCTGGCTACGAGGGGCTCACCGGCATCATCACCTGCACCGAGCTCGGTGACTGTGCCACGGACGTGACGATCGGCGTCTTCGAAGGCCCGAACTGGCCCGTCGATGGCGGGGCGAAGCCCGACACACCGGTCTACAGCGACACGAAGTCGCTGGAAGACGTCCTGTAGGACCCGAGAGCGAGAGCGACGGATTCCCCGGGCGGCCGCGTGAGCGGCCACCCGGGGGGGGTCATCCACGAGGGGGCGGACGAGGCGTGTCCAGTTCTGGGTCCGCACAGCCCGTCGACGCGCGGCTGAGCGGTTTCGCCACGCTCCCGTGGCGTCGCATCATCTTGGTGGTGCTCGGCGCTACCATCGCGTTCGTCGTGATCGCCGGCGCGTACAAGACCCTGACCCTTCCCGGGGACGAGCGGTTCTCCGGTGACTTCTGGGTCGATCAGATCGTGAATGGGCTGGGTCAGGGGGCGATCCTCGCGCTGATCGCCCTCGGCTACACGCTGGTGTATGGCATCCTGCGCATGATCAACTTCGCCCACGGCGAGGTGTTCATGGCCGGAGCGTTCATCTCGTTCTTCTTCGCCGACGCCTACGTGAAGAGCGGATTCCTCAACTCCAACACATACCTGGCATTGACGATCCTGCTGATCGTGTCGATCGCCGGGTCGACCCTCGTCGCGGTGCTGCTCGAGCGCATAGCGTACCGGCGCCTGCGGAACGCCCCGCGCCTCGTACCGCTGATCACCGCGATCGGAGCATCGCTGTTCATCCAGAGCGCCTTCCGGGGGTTCTTCGGCCCCCAGCCGCGCGGCTACCCGCTGCCGACCTTGCTCGAAGGCTCGGTCGTGCTCGCGGGGATCTCGGTGGCGAAGGTGCAGCTGCTCGTCTTCATCACCGCGATCGTCGCCATGGTGGCGCTGCAGCTGTTCGTGAACCGTAGTCGCACCGGGCGATCGATGCGAGCGGTCGCCGCCGACAGCGAGATCGCGAGCCTCATGGGCATCAACGTCGACAGGGTCGTGGTGATCACCTTCATCGTAGGCGGCATCTTGGCAGGCATCGCCGGACTGCTCTTCGCGCTCGCGTTCACGCAGGTCGTGTTCACGATGGGCTTCCGGCCCGGCATCGCGGCATTCACGGCGGCGGTACTCGGCGGCATCGGTAGCATCGGCGGCGCCGCGTTGGGAGGGTTCGTCATCGGCCTGCTGCAAGCGGTGGGCCCGTCCCTCTTCCTGAAGGGCTTCGGGGTCCCCAGCGAGAACTCGCTCCGCGACGTGTTCGTGTTCTTGGTGCTCATCCTCGTGCTGGTGTTCCGACCGGGCGGGCTGCTCGGCACTGGTGACGCGGAGAAAGTCTGATGCAACCAGGCGTGCGAGTCGGAGTGATCGCCGGCGTCGTGACGATCTTCCTGGCCGCGGTCGGGCTCATCGGCAACTTCACCGAGCTGAACATCATCGGCGAAGAGGTCACCTTCGCGCAGCTGATGCTCGTCATGATCCCGCTCGTCGCCGGGTTCGTTGCCACTGCGCCGAAGGTCGAGGCGGGGGAGCTCGTGACGTTCACCCCCCAGCGAGCTGCGATGGTGGGCGCCGTCTCGGGCGCCGTGGCCGGCGCGGTCTTCGGTGCGTTCGTGGTGTTCGTCGACGCCTTCGGGGTCGAGCGCGTCCGTTCGGTGTTCCTGAACGTCTCGCCGGTCCTGATGGACTACCTGACGAGCGGCCGGCCGGCGCTCACGGCCGCTGCGATCCTGACCGTCATCTCCGCGATAGCGGGCGCCGCCGGCGCCACCTACCGAGCGCTGCCCGACGCGGTTCGTCGCCCGCTCGGCTCCGCTATCTGGGTGACGCTGCTCTTCGGTTTCCTGCAGCGCATCGTGCCGATCGCGCTCGATCAGCTCGAGGTGGAGCGCGACTGGCTGTACAGCAAGATCACCGGCGGGTTGACGTGGGTAGGGGCCATCGTGATCGCGCTGGTCGCCGCCGGTATCTCGGTGCTGAAGCAGCAGAAGGGCGGCGCCATCCGAGGCGCGATCGTCGCACGCCGTGACCGAGGGGCCGAGGGGCCGCGCATCACGCCGCTCAGCATCGTGTTGATGCTCGTCGGGCTCGCCCTTGTGCTGATCGCGCCCCAGGTGCTCGGGTCGGTGATCTCGGACGTGCTCGGCACCGTCATGGTGTTCGCCCTGCTTGGCCTCGGGCTCAACATCGTTGTCGGCTACGCGGGGCTGCTCGACCTCGGGTACGTCTTCTTCTTCACACTTGGCGCGTACTCGTTGGCCCTGCTCACGGGGGCCACACTCAATACCTTCATCGGGTCCTCCGAGCCGGTGATCTCGCTGAACCTGAACTTCTACGTCGCGGTCCCGATCGTCGTGGTGATCGCGGCGGTAGCCGGCGTGCTGATCGGGGCGCCCGTCCTTCGGCTTCGGGGCGACTACCTGGCTCTCGTGACGCTGGGCCTCGGCGAGATGATCGTCGTGCTGGTCACGAGCCCTTGGCTCGTGCCCCTCGTCGGTGGCCCGCAGGGCATGCGCGACATCACCAGCGCGGCGATCGGCGACTTTGGGTTCCGCGATCCGAGACACTTCTACTATCTCGCGCTAGCGTTCGTCGCGCTGGCGCTGTTCGTGTCGTCGCGCCTCGCGAGCTCGCGAGTGGGCCGGGCGTGGACCGCACTGCGCGAAGACGAGCAGGTCGCCGACGCGATGGGGGTGAGCACGACCTCGTACAAGCTGCTCGCGTTCGCGATCGGCGGGGCGATCGGCTCGGTCGGGGGCGCCTTGTTCGCGGTGAAGATCGGGTCGCTGACGCCCGCGAGTTTCCAGGTGTTGGTCTCGATCCAGGTGCTCGGCATCGTCATCCTCGGCGGTATCGGCAGTTTGCCCGGCGTGATCACCGGATCGCTGGTGCTCGTAGGGTTGCCCGGCCTGTTGCGTGAATTCGAGGAGTACAGGCTGCTCGCCTACGGCGCCGCGGTGGTGGCCGTGATGCTGCTCCGTCCGGAAGGGCTCGTGCCCAACGTGCGCCGAAGCCGCGAGCTCCACGAGGACGAGCTCGATCAGGACCGTTGGGTTCGAGACGTGGTGCTCGACGAGGGCGTCGCGCCAACCGCGTCGCCGCAGGGCGAGGGAACCGGGTGAGCCCCGCCCTGCTCGAGGTCGACGGCGTCACGAAGCGCTTCGGTGGCCTCAGCGCACTGAACGATCTGTCGTTCGAGGTGGGCGAGGGCGAGATCGTCTCGGTGATCGGCCCGAACGGTGCGGGCAAGTCCACCGTGTTCAACGTGATCACCGGCCTGTACCCGCCAGACGAAGGCGATGTGCGGTTACGCGGCCAGAGCATCGTGGGGCTCTCGCCGAACCGCATCACGCGGGCCGGCATCGCGCGCACGTTCCAGACCGTGCACTTGTTCCCGAACATGACCGTGCTCGAGAACGCGATGGTGGGCCAGCACTCCCGCAGCAAGGCCGGGGTCTTCGGCGCGATCCTACGAACGCCCGCCGTTCGCCGAGAGGAGGAAGCGATCCGTGAGCGCGCCAGGGAGTGCCTCGACTTCTTCGGCTCCCGACTCGCGGGCTACCGTCAGGATCAGCCGGCGTTCGCGCTCTCGTACGCGAACCGTCGCCGGCTCGAGATGGCGCGGGCGCTCGCGACCGATCCGACCATGATGCTGCTCGACGAGCCCACGGCAGGCATGAATCCGAGCGAGACGCTCGAGCTGCGCGACCACATCGTGCGCATGCGCGACGAGCTCGGGCTCACCGTGTTGGTGATCGAGCACGACATGCGCGTCGTGAAGGGTGTGTCCGACCGTGTGGTCGCCTGCGACTACGGCAGGAAGCTCGCCGAGGGAACCTACGACCACGTCGCGAACGACGAGCAGGTCATCGAGGCCTACCTCGGCCGGCGGCACGAGGAGCTCGGATGAGTGACGACGCGGCTCAGGTTAGCGGCGGCACCGACCCTGCCCCGGTGAGCGACGCCGTCGATCGCACGCCCGTGCTAGAGCTGCGGAACGTCTCGACGCACTACGGCCTGGTCGCGGTGCTCCGCGACGTCGACATGCAGATCTTCGAGGGCGAGATGGTCTGCTTGTTGGGGGGTAACGCGAGCGGAAAGAGCACCACGCTGAAGACGGTCCTCGGCTACGTGACACCGTCGGCCGGCGAAGTGGTGTTCGAGGGCGAGCCGATTTCGGGGCTTCCGACCTCGGAGATCGTGCGGCGCGGTATCTCGATGGTGCCCGAGAACCGCCGTCTGTTCGGCGACATGACCGTCGACGAGAACCTGCAGCTCGGCGCATACCTCCGGTCGGACAAGACCAGCATCGCCAGCGACCGCGAGCAGGTGCTCGAGACGTTCCCGCGCGTGCGCGAGCGTCTGAAGCAGAAGGCGGGCACGCTCTCGGGCGGCGAGCAGCAGATGGTGGCGATGGGCCGGGCGCTCATGGCAGACCCGAAGGTGCTGCTCATGGACGAGCCTTCGATGGGTCTTGCCCCGGTGTTGGTCGAGCAGGTCTTCGAGATCATCCAGAAGATCCGAGAGCTCGGGCGCACGGTGTTCGTCGTGGAGCAGAACGCGAACATGGCCTTGCGTATCGCCGACCGTGGTTACGTGATCCAGACCGGCGAGGTCGTGCTCACCGGCACCGCCGAGGACCTCTTGAACGATCCCCAGATGCGCCAGGCGTACCTGGGCGAGCTCTAGGGCTCCGACCCGTGCGCGTTCCCATCGTCGACGCCGGCGAGCTCGCCGCCAAGCTTCCCATGGAAGCCGCGATCGACGCCCTCGAGGCGGCCTTCCGTGACGGCGACCCGTCGGCCACGCCGCCGCGCTCGCAGATCGAGACGCCCGAGGGCAGGTTGCTCCTGATGCCCGCGGTGGGGGAGCCCGGTGTGGGCGTGAAGCTCGTCACGCTGACCGGCGCGAACCCCGAACGAGGGCTGCCGCTCATCCACGCGATCTACGTGCTCTTCGACGCCGAGGCCCAGGCGCCCCGCCTGCTCGTCGACGGGTCGGCCCTCACCGCGCTCCGAACCGCGGCGGTGAGCGGCCTCGCGACCCGATGGCTCGCGCGCGACGATGCGTCGCGACTGGTGATCTTCGGGGCCGGCGTGCAAGCCCGCGCGCACCTGGAGGCGATGGCGTCGGTGCGCCCGATCGCCGAGCTGACGGTCGTGAGCCGCACGGCCGCACGAGCCGAGGACCTCGTTCGGCAGGCCGTCTCGATGGGGCTCGCGGCGTCGATCGGCGAACCCGGCGCCGTCGCGGCCGCCGACATCGTCTGCACCTGCACCACCGCGGCCGAGCCGTTGTTCGACGGCGCCTCGCTCACCCCGGGCGCTCATGTGAACGCGGTGGGCGCCTTTCAACCCCACACGCGCGAGGTGGACTCCGAGACCGTGCGCCGCGCCCGCGTCGTGGTCGAGACCCGTGCGGCCGCCATGGAAGAGGCGGGCGACCTCCTGATCCCGATCGGTGAGGGTGTCGTGGGTTCCGGCCACGTGGCTGCAGACCTGCAGGAAGTCGTGCGAGGCGCCGAGGTGCGTCGCGAGCCTGGCGACATCACGTTGTTCGAATCGGTGGGGCTGGCGTTCGAGGACCTGGCGGTGGCCGGCGCGCTCGCCGGCTCCTTGGCCGCCACGATGTGAGCGGCGCCCGCGTACCGAACAGCGGCCCCGAGCCGTGCCGTGGTGCCGGGAGAGGGGGTCGAACCCTCACGGGCCGAAGCCCACGGGATTTTGAGTCCCGCGCGTCTGCCAGTTCCGCCATCCCGGCCGGAGCCTCCTTAGACTATCGGCCGCCCCGCCCATGACCTTCCGTCGCCGGTCGACGAGCCTGCTCGCCGTGGTCCTGACGGTGCTCACCGCGTGCTCGTCGACGGACACAGGCGAGGAACCAGCCGTGAAGATCGCGTTCTTCCAGGATCTCTCGGTGCCCGCGAGCCTTGACCTGGTCTCACCGTCGTTCCTTGCCTTCGAGACGGTGATGCAGGGCCGTCTCGCCGACACTGAGGGCATCGCGGTCGAGCTGGTGCAGCTCGATATGGGCGGGGACGCCGTGGCCGCGGTCGAGATCACGCGAGAGGTCGCGGCCGACTCGGGGTTCGTGCTCGCCGTCCTCGCGCCGTTCTGGCAGGAACCGCCCGAGGTCGCCCGCATCCTCGCGGAAGCCGGCGTGCCCACGATCAGCCTGTCGCCGGAGAGCGCATCGCCGTGGGGCTCGGTCACTTCGCCGCCGGGCGACCCCTCGGAGCTCTGGCGTCGGTTCGTGCCCGGGGGCGACACGGAAGCGGTTCTGCTGGCCGGCATCGTGGCACGGGGACAGCCCGGCGATGCGACCCAGCCGGTCTGCCTCGTCACCGAAGGCAGCGACCACGGCGCCGCCCTCGTGGCCGGCATCGCGGACCGCTTGAGCTCACGGTCGCCGACGATCATCGATGGAGCTGACGCGATCGCCGCCGCCGGAGAGGTGGCATCGTCCGGCTGCGACGTGGTGGTCTGGGGCGGGTTCCCACCGGGCGCGCGGGCGTTCGCCGACGCGATGGCCGAGAACGGTTCGGCGAGCGGCAGCCCGATCGATCTGGCGGGCGGTGCGATGAAGACCATCATGCCGCCGCTGCACGCCGGCGGGGATGCCGCGGTCGTCTCCTCGGTGGCGTGCGCCTGCGCCGACGTCTCCCTGGAGCTAGATCTCGAGAGCCGGCGGTTCGTGAACGCGTATCAGTCCGAACACGGGCTCACGCCCGGAGCCTACGCCGTGGAAGCCTGGGACGCAGGCCACATCGTGTCCGACGCCTTCACATCGGGGGACACGACTCGTGAAGAGATGCGGGCGACGTTCCGCGCTCTCACGGCCTACGAGGGCATCGCACGCACCTACGAGTTCGACGAAGCGGGCGAGCTGATCGGTGCCCACGGCGGTCTGTTCATGGCCGCCGGCACGCGCTGGCTGCCAGTTCCGGACTGACGGGTCGAAACCCTGCGCGTGCCGGTCTGCGTAGTCCTAGGCGGGGAGGCTGGAAGACCGCGTTGTCCGTAGGTCTCCCTCGGTCCTATAGTCCGCGAGGGGCGCCACTTCGCGTTCCCTCTGGAAGGAGGCAGGATGCGCAAGTTCCGATTCCGATCGATCCTCGTGCTCGTGGCCGCACTGTCGCTCGTAGCAGCGGCCTGTGGCGGCGGCGATGAGCCGACGCCCCCAGCCGATAACGGAGGCACGACAGCAGCCCAAGGCGCCTGTGCCGACGCCGACATGGCTGCAGGCGATCTGCTCGCCCAGATCTGCGAGGAAGGCACGATCACTGTCTCGACCGACCCTCTCTACCCGCCGCAATCGTCCCTGAACCCGGAGACGGGTGAGTACGAGGGGTTCGACATCGACGTCGCGAAAGCGATCGCGGATCGCCTGGGGGTCGAGATCACGTGGGCGACCCCGAAGTGGGAGGCGATCACCGCCGGCAACTGGCAGGGTCGTTGGGACATGAGCGTCGGCTCCATGACGGTGACGACGGAGCGGGCCGAAGTGCTCGACTTCTCGCCCGCGTACTACTACACGCCCGCATCGGTCGCCGTGCCCGAAGGAAGTGACATCACATCGGTCGATCAGCTCACCGGGAAGACGATCGCGGTGTGTGCCGGGTGCACGTACGACTTCTTCCTGCAGGGAACGCTCGACATCCCCGGGTATACATTCGAGTCACCCATCGCCGACCCGGTGATCAAGGGCTTCGACACCGACTCCACCGCGATCCAAGCACTCGAGTCGGGGCAGGCCGACGCGGTGATGTCGGCGACGCCGACGCTCCAGTCAGCGATCGACAAGGGCCGGTCGATGCTGCTGCTGGGTGATCCGCTCTACTTCGAGCCGCTGTCCGTGGCGCTCGACAAGTCGTCCGAACTCGATCAGGCGTCGCTCGCCGCAGCGGTGTCGGGCATCATCGATGAGATGCACGCCGACGGCACCTTGACCGAGCTGTCGATGGAGTGGTACGGAGAAGACCTCACGATCGACACCGCGGCCTGACCGCGGGAAAGCACGGCCGCGTTCACGACGGAACGGGGGGCGACGTGGCGACACAGGAGATGGGGGCCGGGGAGACTCGGCCCCCCGCCCAGCGGCCGAAGGGCCGGATGGAGGGTGCTGCCCAGGCAAGTGCGAGGGTTCCTTTCCGGTTGAAGGTCGCGTTCGTGTGGGTCGTGATCTTCACCATCCTCGGCCTGCTTTTCGCCGCCGCCGACTTCAACACGCAGTTCATGCGGGACAGCGCGGACTACGTGCTCCGCGGCCTCCTCTATACCGTGGTCATCGCCCTGGCTGCCATCGTCTTGGCCGTCGTACTCGCCCTGATCGGTGCTCTCGGGCGTCTCTCGTCCAACCCCGTCGCCTACGGCGTCTCCGGGTTCTACACCTCGTTCTTCCGGGGCACCCCGCTGATCGTGCAGCTTTTCCTGATCGCATTCGCGCTGCCGGTGGTCGTCGGGAACCTTGGGCTCTCCAGTGGGATCGAGGACCTCCTGACGCTGGACTCACTGGTGGCGGGCATCCTCGCCCTGGGCCTCAACTACGGCGCGTACATGACTGAAATCTTCCGCGCTGGTATCCAGTCGGTGAGCCACGGCCAGTCAGAAGCCGCCGACGCGCTCGGAATGACTTACGGACAGAAGATGAAGCGGGTTGTGCTGCCCCAAGCGTTCCGCGTCATCATCCCGCCCACCGGCAACGAGTTCATCGCCATGCTCAAGGACACCGCCTTGGTGAGCTTCATCGGCGCGACGGTCGGACAGGAGGAGATCTTCCGTCGGGCTCAGCTCGTGGGCACGAGGGATTTCCTGCCGTTGGAGGCGTATCTGCTCGCCGCGATGGTGTACTGGGCCCTCACGGCCATCTTCACCTTCTTCCAGGGGAAGCTCGAACGCCGGATCGGCAAAGGGTACGTACGAGGCGGTGCCACGGGCGGGAAGACCAAGAAGTTCCTCCCGAGCGGCGGCGCCGGGGGAGTGGCCGGAGGTGGTGGCATGGTTGAGATCGAGACCGACGAGATGTCCGGCGGACCTGAGCTTCCGGGGCAGAGTCACTGATGACTCGGCGAAACGGCGAGGCGGTCGTCAGGGTCGAGAACCTTCACAAGAGCTTCGGCGCCCTCGAGGTGCTCAGAGGCATCGACATGGAGGTCCACAAGGGCGAGGTCGTCGTGATCTTCGGCCGATCGGGGTCGGGCAAGAGCACCCTGCTGCGATGCGTGAACTTCCTCGAGGACCCCACCTCCGGCCTGATCGAGGTGGCGGGTGTCAGGCTCGAGGGCGGGCATCGCACGAAGGGCAAGCGCGAGCAGGTCCGCCAGATCCGCATCAAGGCCGGCATGGTGTTCCAGCAGTTCAACCTGTTCCCGAACATGACCGTGATCGGCAATGTGATGGAGGGGCCTGTCACGGTGAAGGGCATCCCGGAAGCAGCCGGGCGCGCCCACGCGCTGGAGCTCCTGGCAAAGGTCGGGCTGTCCGACAAGGCCGACGAGTACCCGATCCGGCTCTCGGGTGGTCAGCAGCAGCGGGTCGCGATCGCCAGGGCTCTCGCGATGGAGCCCGACGTGATGCTCTTCGACGAGCCGACCTCTGCCCTGGACCCGGAGCTGATCGGGGAGGTTCTGGCCGTGATGAAGTCGCTCGCGACCGATCTGCACATGACGATGATCGTCGTCACGCACGAGATGGGGTTCGCGCGCGAGGTGGCGAACCGCATGGTCTTCTTCCACGAGGGCGTGATCCTCGAGCAGGGCACGCCCGACGAGATGATCAACCATACGAAGTACCCCGAGACCAAGAAGTTCTTCGAAGCCGTGCTCTGAGCGACCGCAAGGCGCAAGGCGCCGGCACGAGGATCGCCAGGGCTCCAGCCATGGTTCAGGGTCGTGGTCGATCATGAGGAAGTCTCGACCCCGGGTTGCGGGTGGAGCGAACGCATGGTGTCTCGGGGCCTCGGGAAACAGATGACGGGCCACGATGCCCCTCGGGTTCGATCACGCCTTCCCCATACGCGATCGTTCCCTGTCGAGCATCGCGGCCCGTCAAGCTGCGGTCCCGTGCGACCCTGGCCGGCCGGTTTCCCGAACCTGCCTGTGGCCTCGCGGGACCGTGGCGAACGATAAACGCGAGGTTGAGACCTGTCAACTCGCAGAGGACGCGCACGAGCTCGCGAGCCCGACGAGAGCGAGGCGACTGAGGTTCAGACGCTCGGTGCGGGCCGTGTCTCCTCGGCCTCATGAAGCGTCACCGATGTCGACGACGCCACCGGCCGGGCAGGTCTCGATCTCAGGAAGAGACCTCCGACGATGACGAGGTAGCCGATCCAGCCTGTGATCTCGAGCCAGGTCGGGTTGGCCTGGTATCCGAAGATCGCCCGAAGGATGCCGCCGACGCCGCTGTCGTCGGGAAGCGCGCCCGAGATGTCGAACGCCGTGCCGGCGAGCATCGGGAGCCAGCCCGCTTCCTGCAGCTCGTGCAGCGCGAAACCGAACAACCCTGCGGCGACCACGATGAGCAAGAGACCGGTGATGCGGAAGAACGACCGGAGGTTGAGCTTCAGCCCTCCGCGATAGAGCAGCACACCGAGGGCCACCGCGACCGCCAGGCCGAGCGTCGCCCCCAGAACCTGGCCGCCCACGCCGCCGGAATCGACCGCAGTGCCCTTGGCCGCGGCGAAGATGAACAGGGCGGTCTCGACGCCCTCTCGAAGCACGGCAACGAACGCGAGCGCTGCCAGGGCGAAGCCGCCCGTGAGCAGGGCCGTGTCGACGCGCTCCTGCAATTCCGACTTGACGCGGGCGCCCTGGCGCCGCATCCAGAAGATCATCCAGGTGAGCACACCGACCGCGGCGAGCGTGACCAGGCCCTCGAAGACCTCTTCGGCCTTGCCCTCGAACTCTGCACCCGCCATGAAGATGACGGTGCCCACGAGCACGCTCACGACGACCGCCAGCCCCGTGCCCCACCACACGAGGTTCTGCCGGTCCTGCGCGCCGATCTGCTTCAGGTACGCGAGCAAGATCGAGATGATCAGCGTTGCCTCGATACCTTCACGCAGCGCGACCAGGAACGCAGCACCCATCCCCGTGACCCCCTTTGTTCGGCTACCCGAACATCGTATCTTCGGTAGGGTGAAATCCTATCCACCGAGTCGGATTCACGTCAACGTCGTTCGGGAGCGAAGGATGCAGCCCGAAGTGTCGATCGATCAGGGGGTGTGCGGCTGCACCCAGAGGTTGTCGGCCAAGTGCTCGCCGAGCGCCACGCTCGTGCCCGCCACCGTGAGCCGCATCGACCCGTCGGGGCCGATGCCGCCGACCTCGATCTCGGCGCCGGGCATCAACCCCGACTCCTCGAGGAAGCGCATCACGGGGAGCTCGAGCTCCAGGTCCTCGGTGAGCCGGCGGAGGGTGACCGTCGAACCGGGCTCGACAGCGTTCAGCGCGGTGAGCGCAGTGACGTCGACCTCGTTGCTCGACCCGGGGATCGGGTTCCCGTGCGGGCAGGCACCCGGGTCGCCGAGGATGACGACCAGGCGCTCCTCGACCTGCGCGGAGATGACCCGTTCCCACACCTCGGCCTCTTGATGCGCCTGGTGCCAAGGTAGGCCGATCACGTCGATCAGCAGATGCTCCGCGAGGCGGTGGCGGCGCACGAGGCCGATCGCCACGGTGCGCCCGGCTTCCGTGAACGAGAGGGTGCGGCCGTCGGCGGCGAGCAGACCGTCGCCGACCAGTCGCTTGACGTGCTCGCTCACCGAGGCGCGGCTGACGCCCATCCAACGGGCGATCTCTGCCTGCACCATCGGGAAGCCCTCCTCCTCGAGCTCGTAGAGGGCTTCGAGGTAGTCGGCGCCCGGGTGGCGGGTCTCGGCGGGTGGGGCGTCGGTCGTCATGGGCGGAGATTACGATACGGGTCGTGACCCCCTCGAAGCCCAGCGCGGCCCCTGTAGCGCTCGAGCAGCCACCGCGGCGGCTCTTCCTGCTCGACGGGCACTCGCTCGCGTACCGCGCGTTCTTCGCGCTTCCGCCCACGCTCGCGACGTCGAGCGGCACGCTGACGAACGCGGTCTACGGCTTCACGAGCATGCTGATCAAGCTGCTCGGCGACGAGAAGCCCGACCTGATCGCGGTCTTCTTCGACTCCGGCAAGCCGACCGTGCGGCTGGCCAAGGATGCCGACTACAAGGCTGGCCGTCGCGAGACGCCGCAGGACTTCACGTCGCAGCTCGGACTGATCGAGGAGGTGCTCGAAGCGTTGCGCATCCCGGTGCTGCGCATCGCCGGCGGACACGAGGCCGACGACGCGATCGGCACGCTGGCGCTGCGGGCGCACGAGCGGGGCGTCGACGCCACGATCGTGACCGCCGACCGAGACTTCTTCCAGCTCGTGCGGCCCGGCGTGACGGTCATGTTCAACCGAAGGGGCATCAGCGACATCGTCCGCTACGACGAGCAGGCGGTCACGGAGCGATACGGCATCACACCCGAGCAGTACCTCGACTTCGTGGCCCTGAAGGGCGACACGAGCGACAACATCCCCGGGGTGCCCGGGGTGGGCGACAAGACCGCGGCGAAGCTCGTGAACCAGTTCGGCACCGTCGAAGAGCTCATCGCGAGCACCGACATGCTCAAGGGCAAGCAGAAGGAGAACGTCGAGGCCTCGGTCGGGCGGCTCGGGCTCAACAAGCAGCTCGCCCGCATCGACACCGACATCGAGCTGCCCGTCGCACCCGACGACTGCGTCATGGGTGAGTGGGACGTCGACGAGGTGCGTCGATTGTTCGGCTCGCTGGAGTTCCGGTCGCTCTTCGATCGCCTGCAGGAGATCGGCAACGTGAAGCCGAAGGTCGACGTGACCGAGCTCGACCTGCGCGAGGTGGGAGCCGAAGAGCTGCCGGCGATCTGGGCCGGCGGCGGGCCGGTCGGCGTGCGGCTCGATTCCGACGACGATGCCGTGCGCGGCGTCGCGATCTCGGCGGGCGGCGCCCAGGCGGCGTACGCGGCGCTCAACGGCGTGGACCCGCTCGAGGCGTTCCTCGCCGACGCGGGCGCGCCGAAGTGGACCCACGACGCGAAGGCGCTCGAGCGAGTGGCGCTGCGCTCGGGCAGTCCGATCGAAGGGGTCTCGTTCGACACGTTGCTCGCCGGCTACCTGCTCGATCCGGCGTCGGCCGACTATGCGCTCCGGGCGCTCGCCGAGACCTACCTCGGCGCCGACGTGCTCGGCGCGGTCGAGGACGAACAGGCCGCCGAGTCCGACGGCCAGCTCTTCGCCGACGCGTCCTGGCGCACGGTCGCGGCCGAAGCGGCGGCGGTCGCGTTGCTCGCCCCCATCATGGAAGAGCGCATCGACAAGCAGGGCCTCCGCTCGCTGCTCGATGACGTGGAGCTTCCGCTCGCGTCGGTGCTCGCCCGCATGGAGGCCCGCGGCATCCGCCTCGACGTCGGCTACCTCGAGGAGATGGGGGAGTCGGTCCGCGACCGCATGGCCACGCTCAAGGCCGAGGTGTTCACGCACGCCGGCGAGGAATTCAACCTCGGCTCGCCACCCCAGCTCCGCACGATCCTTTACGAGCAGCTCGGGTTGCAGCCCGGCAAGAAGACCCCCAAGGGGGAGCTGTCCACAGACGCGAGCGTGCTCGAGAAGCTCCGCGACGCACACCCGATCGTCGATGCACTGCTGAGCTGGCGCGAGCTCGACAAGCTGAACTCGACCTACCTCGAGGCGCTGCCCCGATTGGTCGATCCCCGCGACGGTCGCGTGCACACCACGTTCGTGCAGACCTCGGCGGCAACGGGCCGGCTCTCCTCGACGAACCCGAACCTGCAGAACGTGCCGATCCGCACGGAGCTCGGGCGCCAGATCCGCCGGGCGTTCGTGCCCGGCGAGCCTGGGCAGTTCCTGCTCGTGCTCGATTACTCCCAGATCGAGCTGCGCATCCTCGCGCACCTCTCAGGCGACGCGGGGCTTCGCGCGGCGTTCGAGAGCGGCGAGGACATCCACACGGCGACCGCGGCGCGCGTGTTCGGTCTTCCGCTCGACGCCGTCGATCCGGGCTCGCGGTCGCGAGCGAAGATGGTGAACTACGGCCTGGCGTACGGCATGAACGCGTGGGGGCTCGCGCAGCGCCTCGACATCGCCCCCGACGAGGCGCAGGAGATCATGGACGCGTACTTCGCGTCGTTCCCCTCGATCAGGGAGTACCTCGATCGGCAGGTCGGGCACGCGACCGTCGAGGGCTTCACCGAGACGATCCTCGGAAGGCGCCGCTACATCCCGGAGCTGCAGGCAGCGAACCCTCGTCTGCGCGACCTAGGGCGTCGTCAGGCGCTCAACGCTCCGATCCAGGGGAGCGCGAGCGACGTCTTCAAGGTCGCGATGATCCGTGTCGACGAGGCGCTGTGCCTCGAGCCCGGGCTCGACTGCCACATGCTGCTCACGGTGCACGATGAGCTCGTCTTCGAGGTCTCGGAGGGCAACGTCGAGCGCGCGGCCGGCCTCGTGCAGAACGCCCTGGAACATGCGGTCGACCTCGAGGTGCCGCTGCAGGCTGACGTCGGCTGGGGCAAGGACTGGTCTGACGCCGCTCCCGCGGGCCACTGACCACGACGCACGACGCGCGCGTTCGAACCGCGACGTCCTTCACGGGACCATGGTGCGCCATCCGGGACGTCGTGGGCGAACCATCCGTTTGACGGCGTTTCCGCTGGGCACCTACCCTGTTCACGGCCACGGGTTCGCTCGCGTGCCACTCGCACAATCCCAAACCGCGAGTGGTGAGCCTCGCGCGCCGGAAGGAGACCAACCGACATGAGTGACGACACGACAGTCGCCCCCGAGGCGACCGAGAGCGAAGCGGCCCCTGAGGCCTCCACCGAGGAGGTTGCAGCCGCTGACAGCACCATCACTGAGCCCGAGCCCGACGCCGACCCGGCCCCGGCGACCGAGCCCAGGCCTGCAGCGAACGCCGCCAAAGCCACACCCGCTCCCGCCGACGGCAAGGACTACACGCCCGAGGAGCTGATCCAGGCGCTCGAAGCCTCGTTCCATGACTTCGGCGACGGCGACATCGTCGAGGGCACCGTGGTCCAGATCGACCGCGACGAGGTGCTCCTCGACATCGGCTACAAGAGCGAGGGCGTGATCCCGAGCAAGGAGCTCTCGATCCGCCACGACGTGGACCCCAACGAGGTCGTGAAGGTCGGCGAGCACATCGAGGCCCTGGTCCTGCAGAAGGAAGACAAAGAAGGCCGCCTGATCCTGTCGAAGAAGCGCGCGCAGTACGAGCGCGCGTGGGGCCGCATCGAGGAAGTCATGAAATCCGGGCAGACGATCAAGGGCCCGGTCATCGAGGTCGTCAAGGGTGGGCTGATCCTCGACATCGGTCTGCGCGGGTTCCTGCCTGCTTCCCTCGTGGACCTTCGGCGCGTGCGCGACCTGAACCCGTTCGTCGGCACCGAGCTCGAGGCGAAGATCATCGAGCTCGACCGCAACCGCAACAACGTCGTGTTGAGCCGTCGTGCCTTCCTCGAGGAGTCGCAGAGCGAGGGGCGCAAGAAGTTCCTCGACGGCCTGCAGAAGGGCGAGCGGCGCAAGGGCACGGTCAGCTCGATCGTGAACTTCGGTGCGTTCGTCGACCTCGGCGGGGTCGACGGACTGGTGCACGTTTCCGAGTTGAGCTGGAAGCATGTCGACCACCCGCAGGAAGTCGTCACGGTCGGCGAGGAGGTCGAGGTCGAGGTGCTCGACGTCGATCTCGAGCGTGAAAGGGTCTCGCTGTCGCTGAAGGCGACCCAGGAAGACCCCTGGAAGGAGTTCGAACGCACGTCGAAGGCGGGCGCGATCATCTCCGGACAGGTCACGAAGCTCGTGCCGTTCGGCGCATTCGTGCGAGTCGCGCACGGCATCGAGGGCCTCGTGCACATCTCGGAGATCTCGCACGAGCACGTCGACACACCTGAGTCGGTGCTGTCGGTCGGCGACGAGGTGCAAGTGAAGGTGATCGACGTCGACGTGTCCCGTCGGCGCGTGAGCCTGTCGATGCGTCAGGTCACCGCCCCGACGCCGCGCGAGCCCGAGATCCAGGCCGAGCCCGAGGCACGTCGCGAGCCCACGCCCGACATGGTGTCGACGATCCAGATCCCCGACGACATCCTCGCGGCGGTGGCCCAGGCCGACGCGGTACGTGCCACGGAGCCGGAGACGGAGCCGGAGCCGGAGCCGGAGCCGGAGCCGGAGCCGGAGCCGGAGCCGGAGCCGGAGCCGGTGGTGGAGCCAGTGGCCGAGCCTGTGGCCGAAGCCGAACCTGTGGCCGAAGGCGGTACCGAGCCTGCGCCGGCCGAGGCCGTCGAGGTGACCGAAGCGACCGAGGACTCGGTCCCGCCTGAGCGGGCCCCTGTTGAGGACGCCGCCAGTGAGC
>Ga0180121_10000284_pt1 | contig 20454 bp, 17 predicted proteins | sample AntDrymUQ5402106_2_FD_129676 | JGI IMG/M metagenome (GOLD analysis project Ga0180121, IMG submission 129676) | Polar desert sand microbial communities from Dry Valleys, Antarctica - metaG UQ540 (21.06) (version 2) (version 2) | ecosystem: Environmental > Terrestrial > Soil > Desert | place...
ACCGGGCTCGGCCACCCACTCGCTCCACGACCCCGGCCACAACGCACCGGGGATCCCGGCGACCTCGAGCGCGAGCAGCTGGTGGGCCGCGGTCACCCCGGAGCCGCAGTACGAACCCACGTCGACGCCGGGCTCGACCCCGAGCCGGGCAAACCGCTCCCGGAGTACGCCGGCCGGCAGCAACCTCCCGTCCGCACCGACGTTGGCGGCGGTGGGGGCGCTGACCGCACCCGGCACGTGCCCGGCGACCAAATCCACCGGCTCGACCTCACCGCGGTAGCGCTCGACCGCGCGGGCGTCCAGCAGCACCCCGGACCGGGCCAGCGCCGACGCCTCGTCCGCGGACAGCACCGTCGCCCGCCCGGGCGTGCACGCGAAGTCGCCCGGCTCGGGCGGGCGCCCCGGACCGCTCTCGACCGGCAGGCCGGCGGCCACCCAGCCGTCGTACCCGCCGTCGAGCACCCGCACGTTGTCGTGCCCGAAGTGGCGCAGCAGCCACCACGCCCGAGCTGCCGACGTCGCGTCCCGCTGGTCGTACACGACAATCGGTCGGTCCCGGTCCACCCCCGCGCGCCTCATGGCGGCGGTGAAGTCGGCCGGGTCGGGCAACGGGTGCCGGCCTGTGCGACCCGGCGGCGCGGCCAGCTCGGCGTCCAGGTCGACGAAAACCGCGCCCGGCAGATGACCCTGCTTGTACGCCTCACGGCCCGGCGGACCGACCAACGACCAGCGCACATCGAGCACCGCCACACCCGCGCCAACCGACACCGCATCGCGCAGCTCAGCAAGTCCGACCAGCGGGCTCACCCCAGCTCCTCGAGCGGCAACACGTCGGGCGACAGCGACGCGGCCAGCGCGGCGGCAGTCGTGAGCCGGCGCCGGTGGTGCCGGCGGCAGAGCACCTCGTAGCCGACGACCGGCTCCCTGTCCTCCCCCGGCTGGTCCAAGGCGTCGTCGGTGTCGCCCACCACGATGACCTCGCCCTCGGTCACCATCTCGCCGTCGACCGTACGGGCGTTGTGCGTCGCACGTTCACCGCACCAGCACAGCGACTCGACCTGCAACAACTCCGTACGGTCCGCCAGCTCGACCAGCCGCGCCGAGCCGGGGAACAACCGGGTGCGGAAGTCGGTCAGGATCCCGAAGCAGAACACGTCGATGTCCAGCTCGTCGGCGATCCTCGCGAGCTGCTCCACCTGGTCGGTCGTGTAGAACTGCGCCTCGTCGCACACGATGAAGTCGATCCGGCCGCCGTGGGTGAGGTCATCGACGACGTACCGCCAGAAGTTGACGTCGAGACCCACCTCGATCGCGCCGGTGGTGAGCCCCAGCCGGCTCGACAGCGTGGCGGCGCCGGCCCGGTCGTGGCTGGTGAAGATCCGCCCCACCCGGCCACGCGCGCGATGGTTGTGGTCCATCTGCAGCGCCAGGGTGGACTTGCCGCAGTCCATGGTCCCGGTGAAGAAGACGAGACTGCCCACGGGCGCCCATCCTGTCAGCCGACCACTCAGCCCGACCCCTCAGGCGACAATGTCGACGAGCAGCGGCACGTTCATCTCCGCGGCCGTCAGCGAGCCGTGAAAGCCGACCATCTTGGTCTCCAGCGGGAACCGGTTCGCCGTCAGCACCGCCGCTGTGCCACGGGCCGCGACCAGCACCTCGCCGAGCCGGGGCCGTACGGCGGCGTCGATGGGCCCGAACCAGCCTGCCGCCTCGGCCTCCTCGCGGGTCACCACCCAGGCCCGGTCCCCGCAACCGGCCCGCCACGCTGCCACCACGTCGTCGGTCGCCCCGGCCACCGTCCACAGGTGGCGGAACCGCGCCTCCCCGCCAAGCAGAACCACCCCCTCGACCAGCTCGGCCGCGTCGGCGTCGACGCGGTGGTCGGCCGGGACGTCCACGAACCCGTGGTCGCCGGTCACCACCAGCGCGGTGCCTGGAGGCAGCGCCTCGCGCAGCGCTGCCGTCTCCTGATCGATCCGGCGCAGCGCATCGACCCACCCCGGCGACGAGCAGCCGTGCTTGTGGCCGGTCTTGTCGAGCCTCGACTCGTACGCGTACGTGAGCGAGCCCGGCGACTCTGCGAGGTCGGCGACCGCGCCGATCCGCTCCCACGCGGAGTCCACCGCGACGTACGTCGAGCCGCGCTGGCTCACCAGGGTCAGCCCGCTGCCCTCGAACGACGCTCGGCTCACCACACTGGCCTGAGCGCCGGACTTCGCCACCCGCTCGAACACGCTCGGGTGCGGCTGCCACTCGGCTGGATCGACGGTGGCGTCCCAGGTGAGCGCGTTGAGCAGGGACAGCGTGCCCGGGATGCGGCTGGTGTAGCCCACGACGCCGTGCCGCCCGGGCACGAGCCCGGTGCCGAGGCTGGTGATGCTGGTGGCGGTTGTGGAGGGCACGCAGGCGGTCAGCGGCGGGCCGGCACGCAGCGAGGCGAGGTACGGCACGGCGTCGGCATGCTCGTCGAGGGCATGCTCGCCGAGCCCGTCGATGAGCAGCACGACCCACGACCGCGCCGCCGGCAGCCCCAGCACGTCGACGCAGCCGGGTACACCGAGGCGGGCCGCGATCGACGGCAACAGGTCAGCGAGCGTCGACCGGCCGTACCGAGGCAGCACCGGGTCCGGGGCACTGTCCACTGCGAGGGCCCGGACCCTCAGGACTGCGTCGTGGACTGTGTCGTGGACTGTGTCGTGGATTGGGACAGCGTGCGGGCGAAGGACAGCAGGCGCTCGACCGCGTCAGTGCCGTCGGCGGCGGCGCTGACCCGGATCGAGAAGTCGTCGGCGGTGACCGTGCCGGCGTAGCCGTGGTCGGCCTCGCAGTCCGGATCGGAGCACTGCGCAGGCTCGAGGTCGACGCGCCGGATCGCTCCCCACGCCACCGTGAGCACGGCTTCGCTGGGGAGCCCGCCCGCCGTGTGCCCGGCATCCGGTGCGGGGTGCGACACCATCCGCTGCACCACCACGGACCGGACCGCCGTCACTGCAACCGCCTCGGTGGTGGTGGCGGTGTACGGCGACGGGAGCATCTCGTCCGGCGGGTGCTCGTCGGTGTGCGCGACGACCAGCCGGGTCGAGGTCAGCACCACGACGGTCACGTGCCGCCGCACCTCATCGTGGTCGAACGTCGGCTCGTGGTGCACGAGGAAGTCGACCACCTGCTCGCCGCCCAGCGCCGCCTCGACCCCCTCGGTGACCGCCTCGGGGTAGTAGCCGGCGGCCTCGATCGCCGACCTCAGCTCGGCGCCCCGGCCGCTCCCGGTGTCGAGCGCCGCGCCGGCGTGGCCGGTGCGGGCTTGGTGGGGGCGTCGGGCACGGCGCGGTTCGGGCATGGTGTTCAGTCTCCCACGTGACCACACCAGCACCCCGTCCGGCCGAGGCAGTGCCGCTGCGCGACGCCGTACGGACGTGGTGGTCGGTGGGCTGGCAGACCTTCGGCGGCCCGGCGGCGCAGATCGCGGTCATGCAGCGCGAGTTCGTCGACGAGCGGCGGTGGATCGGACAGCGCCGGTTCCTGCACGCGCTGAGCTACTGCATGCTGCTGCCCGGCCCGGAGGCGATGCAGCTGGCGACCTACCTCGGCTGGCTGCTGCACGGCACCCGGGGGGCACTGCTCGCTGGCTCCTTCTTCGTCCTGCCGGGCGTCGTGGTGATGCTCGCCCTGTCCGCGGTGTACGTGACCTCGGCCGACACCGCGGCCGTCCAGTGGGTGCTGGCCGGGCTGGCGGCAGCGGTGCTGTCCATCGTCGTCCAAGCGGTGCTGCGCGTCGGGGGCCGTGCCCTGCACCACCCGAGCCTGGTCACGTTGGCGGTCGCGTCGTTCGTCGCGATGGCGCTGCTGGACGTCCCGTTCCCGCTGGTGGTCATCAGTGCCGCGCTGGTCGGACTCGCCCTCGCCTGGGTGTGGCCCGCAGTCGCCGCACCACCGGACGACGAGACCGACGATCGACGGGCGCTGTTGAACGACGACAGCCTGCACGCCGAGCGCGGCTCGGTGTCCCGCACCACCCGGATAACGGTCGCCGCGGCAGTGTTGTGGGCCGTTCCCATGGCAGCTGCCTGGTTGCTGTTCGGCATCGACAGCACGGTGATGGAACAGGCGCTGTTCTTCTCGTTCGTCGCGTTCATCACCGTCGGCGGCGCGTACGCCGTCTTGGGCTACGTCTCGGAGAACGCTGTCGACGCCGGCTGGGTGACCCCGGTCGACATGGTGCGCGGACTCGCGCTGGCGGAGACCACACCGGGACCGCTGATCATGGTCGTGCAGTTCGTCGCCTTCGTCGGCGCGTGGAACTCCCCCGGCGACGTGGACCCCTGGGTCGCCGCAGTCGCGGCCGCGCTCTTGACGTCCTGGGTGACGTTCCTGCCGTCGTTCTGGTTCATCCTCGTCGGCGCGCCATACGTGGAGCGGCTGCGCGGCAGCCGCCGGCTGGCCGCCGCGCTGACCGGCGTGACCGCAGCGGTGGTCGGCGTGATCGCAACCCTTGCGCTGATGTTCGCCGGCACCACGCTCTTCGGCGACCTGGACGCGATCGGTGTCGGTCCGCTCGACCTGACCCTGCCCGACTGGCCGACCCTGCGCTGGGCCGCGGTCGCAGTCGCGGCGGTCGCGGGGGTCCTCGTGCTCGGTCTGCACTGGCCGGTGCTGAGGGTGCTGGCGGTCGCCGGTGCGCTCGGGCTCCTGCTGGGACTCGCCGGCGCCTGGTGACTCAGTGCGGCACGGTGTCGCCGGGCATCCGGGCCAGCCGGCGCGCCGACCAGTTGCCGCGAGTGTCGCCGACCGGTCCGACCCGTGCCTCGGCAGCGAGGACGGTGACGCCGGCGGCGCTCGCTTTCGCCGGGCCGACGTCGATCGACACCAGGCGCGGCAGCTCACTCTTGAGCCGCGCCACCCGTTGCACCAGGTCCTCGATCGCGGCCATGTCCACCGGCTCCGCGCCGCGGTAGCCGGTCAACAGCGGGGCGGACCGGATCTCACGCACCATCCCGGCGGCGTCGGCGTCCGTGATCGGGGGTATCCGGTACGCCCGGTCGTCGAGCAGATCGCTGGTGGCGTCCGCCACTCCAAACGACACGATCGGCCCGAACAGCGGGTCCTCGAAGCCGTGCACCCGCACCGCCACCCCGCCCGGCGCTGCCTCATCGGCAGCCGCCTGGACGCCGACGCCGTACGCAGCCAGCACCGCGCGGGTCTGCTCCGGCTCGAGCGTCGCGCCGGCAGGTGAGGCGGCTAGCGCGGACTCAACGACCCGCCGCGCCTCGTCCGGGTGCGCGTCGTCGAACACCCGCACCTCACCGGCCGGCGTGCCGAGCCACTCGGAGTACGCCGCCACCCGGGCCAGCGCCCGTACGGCCCCCTCCACCGCGGAGTAGGAGGGGACCGAGCCGCGCCCGGGGGCCCCCTCGACGTCCGGCACGCGAAGCAGCTCGGGTATGCCCTCGCGGCCGAGGAAGGTGGAGACGATCGGCTTGTCCGACTGCTCACCGACGGCGGCGAGCACGTTGGCCACCTCCTCTCCGGTGGCCTCCAGTGGCGGGATATAGACCGCGACAACCGCGTCCACGTCAGGGTCGTCGATCGTGGTGTCCAGCGCCCGCTCGAAGTCGTCGGCGGACGCGTACGCCCCCAGCGACACCGGGTCGCCAACGGTGAGCCCGACAGCGGTCGCGGCGTCGGCGGCGAGCAGGCCGAGCGCGTCGGAGTTCCCGACCACCGCGACCCGCTGGCCGCGCGGAAGCGGCTGGTACGCGAGCAGCTGGGCCACGTCGAACAGCTCGTCGAGCGTGTCGACCTGGATGACACCTGCCTGGCGGAGCATCGAGTCCACCGCCTGCTGGGGTGCGTTGGAGCTCCGTACGGCGTGCCCGACCGGCACGCCCTGCAGGGTGCGACCGGTCTTCACCGCGACCACCGGCTTGCGCCGGGCGACCCGGCGCGCGATGCGGGAGAACTTGCGCGGGTTCCCGATCGACTCGAGGTAGAGCAGCACGACCTCGGTGGCGTCGTCCTCCTCCCAGTACTGCAGCAGGTCGTTGCCGGACACGTCCGCGCGGTTGCCGGCCGACACGAACGTCGACAGCCCGAGCCCGCGCCGGTCGACGTTCTCCAGGATCGCGCTGCCCAGGGCGCCGGACTGGCAGAAGAACCCGACCCGCCCGCGCGCCGGCATCAGCGGTGACAGCGACGCGTTGAGCCGGACGCCGGGCGCGGTGTTGATGACGCCGAGGCAGTTGGGACCCACCAGCCGCACCCCGTAGCTGCGGGCCAGCCCAAGCAGCTGGCGCTGTCGCTCCCGGCCATCGTCACCGGTCTCGGCGAACCCCGACGAGATGACGACCAGCCCGCGCACGCCCTTGGCCGCGCAGTCGAGCACCACGTCGGTGACGGACTCTGCGGGCACAGCGACCACCGCGAGGTCGACGTCACCCGGGATCTCCTGCACCGACCGGTACGCCGGCAGCCCGGCCACCGGGTCGGCCTGTGAGTTGACGGCGTACACCGCACCGGTGAAGCCGCCGAGCACGAGGTTGCGGACCAGGCTGCGTCCAACGGTGTCCTGCCGCCTGCTGGCGCCGACGACCGCGACGCTGCGAACGTCGAAGAACGCGCGCATCGACGCCGCCTCGGCCCGGTGCTCGCGGGCGAGCATCACGCCGACGGCGGTGTCGGTCTGCTCGATCGGGAACTCCAGCCGCAGCACGCCGTCGGCCAGGTGCTGGCTCACCCGGTAGCCCTGGTCGCGGAACACCTGCAGCATCCGGGCGTTGTCGGGCAGCACGTCGGCGACGAACCGCTGCAACCCACGCTCCCGAGCCGCCTGCGCGAGGTGCTCGAGGAGCAGCTGCCCGAGGCCGCGACCCTGGTGCGCGTCCTCGACGAGGAACGAGACCTCGGCCTGCCGGTCGTCAACGGCGTCGTAGCGGCCAATTCCGATGATCTCGTCGCCGGAGGTGACCACCAGCCCCACCCGGCGGTCGTGGTCGACGGAGGTGAACCGCTCCACGTCGCGGGCCGACAGCGCCGGGTACGGGGCGAAGAACCGGTAGTACTTCGACCGCTCAGACACCCGGTCGTAGAAGGCGACCAGCCGCTCGGAGTCGCTTCGCCGGATCGGGCGCAGCCGGGCCGGCCGGCCGTCGAGCAGCACGACGTCGGCCTCCCACTCACGCAGCGCGACCTCGGGGTCGGCGGCCATGTCCCCGAATCTAGCCACCCAACCGGTCGCTCGGCGGCCACCCGCTTGTCGGGCGGCAGCGGCGGGCACCAGACTCACCGGACATGACGGACACGCTGGGCCTGTCGGACGAGACCCAGGCGTTCCGCGACGCCCGTAACCTGCTGCTCGCACGGCGCGAGGACCTCGACGAGGCGCGGTACACCTTCGAGTGGCCCCGGCTCGAGCGCTTCAACTGGGCCACCGACTGGTTCGACCTGCTGGCGGACCACCAGCCCGCCAACACCGCACTGTGGCTGGTCGAGGAGACCGGCGACGGCGAGGCACCGGTGCGCACCAAGATCTCGTACGCCGACATGGCGCGCCGGTCCCGCGAGGTGGCCGGCTGGCTGTGGGAGCTCGGCGTCCGCCCGGGAGACCGGGTCCTACTGGTGCTCGGCAACGTCGCGCCGCTGTGGGAGCTGATGCTCGCTTGCACCCGGATGGGCGCGGTGATGATCCCGGCCACCACGCTGCTGTCACAGGACGACCTCACCGACCGGGTCGAGCGGGGGTCGGTGCGGGTGGCGGTGGCGGCGGAAGCCGACGCGGTCCGGTTCGGGGACGTGGCGGCAGACCAGATCCGGATCGCCGTGTCCGACCGGTCCGACTCGTCGACGCCCGGCGGGTGGCTGTCGTACGAAGACAGCCAGGGGCACGCGGAGCTGGCCGAACCGGTCTCGACCCGCGCCGACGACCCACTGCTGCTGTACTTCACGTCCGGCACGACGGCCCAGCCGAAGATGGTCGCCCACACGCACGCCTCGTACCCGATCGGGCACCTGTCGACGATGTACTGGATCGGGCTGCAGAGCACCGACGTGCACCTGAACATGTCCTCGTCGGGGTGGGCGAAGCACGCCTGGTCGTGCGTGTTCGCGCCGTGGAACGCCGGCGCCACCGTGGTCGTGCATGCAGCGCCGCGGTTCGACGCCGCTGCGCTGCTGCGGGTGCTGGTCGACTGCGGCGTCACCACGTTCTGCGCCCCGCCGACGGTGTGGCGGATGCTGGTGCAGGAGGACCTGTCAACGTACGAGCACATGCTGCGCGAGGTGGTCGCCGCGGGCGAGCCGCTCAACCCGCAGGTGATCGAGCAGGTGCAGTCGGCGTGGGGCCTGACCGTCCGCGACGGCTACGGCCAGACCGAGACCACCGCGCAGATCGGTAACCCGCCCGGCCAGCGCGTCAAGCCCGGCTCGATGGGCCGGCCGCTACCTGGCTACGAGATCGTGCTCGTCGACCCCGCCACCGGCGAGCCGGGCGAGGACGGGGAGATCTGCGTCGAGCTGTCCCCTCGCCCGGTGGGCGTGATGAGCGGCTACGCCGACGACGACGACCTGACCAGCGACGCGGTGCGCGACGGGGTCTACCACACCGGTGACATGGCGAGCCGCGACGTGGAGGGCTACCTCACGTACGTCGGACGCAGCGACGACGTCTTCAAGGCGAGCGACTACCGGATCAGCCCGTTCGAGCTGGAGAGCGTGCTGGTCGAGCACCCGGCGGTCGCCGAAGCTGCCGTGGTGCCGTCGCCTGACCCGGTGCGGCTGGCGGTGCCAAAGGCGTTCGTCGCGCTCGCCGCGGGCCACGAGCCGGACCGGGAGACCGCGTTCGCGATCCTGCAGCACGCTCGCAAGCGGCTCGCGCCGTACAAGCGGGTGCGCCGGGTCGAGTTCGCCGACTTGCCGAAGACGGTGTCGGGCAAGATCCGCCGGGTCGAGCTCAAGCACACCGAGTCCGACCGGGCCGCCCGCCAGGTCGGCGGCGGGCCGGCCGCCTTCAGTGAGGACGACTTCCCCGACCTCGACTGAGGCTCGCGCACCGCGTGCCGGTGCCGGCGGCGCCGGCGCGGCCGACCAGAATGGCGGGATGGCCCGCGGTACAAAGACCCCCGCCCCGGACGACTTCGAGGAGCACGTCGTCGACATCGACGTCGGCGAGGAGATGCGCTCCAGCTTCCTCGAGTACGCCTACTCGGTCATCTACTCCCGCGCGCTCCCCGACGCCCGGGACGGGCTGAAGCCGGTGCAGCGTCGGATCCTGCACACGATGAACGACCTCGGCCTGCGCCCCGACCGCGGTCACGTCAAGAGCGCCCGCGTGGTCGGCGAGGTGATGGGCCGGCTGCACCCGCACGGCGACGGCGCGATCTACGACGCGCTGGTGCGCATGGTCCAGCCATGGGTGCTGCGGCTGCCGCTGGTCGACGGGCACGGCAACTTCGGCAACCTCGACGACGGGCCGGCGGCCATGCGCTACACCGAGTGCCGGATGGCCAGCCCGGCGGTCGCCATGACGGCTTCGATCGACGAGGACACCGTCGACTTCACGCCGAGCTACGACGGTCGCGAGCTGCAGCCGGCCGTACTGCCGGCCGCGATCCCCAACCTGCTCGTCAACGGCGCCTCCGGCATCGCCGTCGGCATGGCGACCAACATGGCGCCGCACAATCTGGTCGAGGTGGTGGCGGCACTCCGGCACCTGCTGGTCGACCCGAAGGCCGACCTGGACGACGTCATGCGCTTCGTCCCCGGTCCGGACCTGCCCACCGGGGGCAAGATCGTCGGCCTCGCCGGTATCCGGGACGCGTACGAGCGCGGCCGCGGCTCGTTCAAGATGCGGGCAACGACTCGGATCGAGTCGGTGACGCCGCGGCGCAAGGGCATCGTGGTCACCCAGCTCCCCTACGGCGTCGGCCCGGAACGGGTCATCGAGAGGATCAAGACGCTGGTCCTCGCCAAGAAGCTGCAGGGCATCGCCGCGGTCAACGACTACTCCGACCGCAGGAACCCGTTGCGGCTCGTGATCGAGGTGAAGGGCGGGTTCCACGCCGAGGCGCTGCTCGAGCAGCTCTACCGGCTCACCCCGATGGAGGACTCGTTCGGCATCAACGCGGTGGCTCTCGTCGACGGGCAGCCCCGGCCGCTCGGGTTGCTCGAGCTGCTGCACGTCTACCTCGGCCACCGCCGCGAGGTCGTACGCCGGCGCAGCACCTTCCGGCGCACCAAGGCCGCCGAGCGCTTGCACCTGGTCGAGGGGCTGCTGGTCGCGATCCTCGACATCGACGAGGTCATCCAGCTCATCCGCGGCAGCGACGACTCGGGCCAGGCCCGTGAGCGGCTGATGTCGGTCTTCGACCTGTCCGAGCTGCAGGCCCAGCACATCCTCGACCTGCAGCTGCGCCGGCTGACGAAGTTCTCGCGGCTCGACCTCGACAAGGAACGCACCGCGCTCCAAACCACGATCAACGAGCTCGACGCGATCCTGTCCGACCAGGCCCTGCTCGACCGGAACGTCGGGACCGAGCTCGCGGAGGTGGCCGAGCAGTTCGGCACCCCGCGACGCACCGTGCTGCTGGAGTCCGCCGGGCAGCCGGTGACTGCGGCGACGCCGCTCGAGGTCGCCGACGACCCGTGTTTCGTGCTGCTGGGAGCTACCGGGCTGCTGGCCCGGACGTCGTCCGACGGTGCGCTCGGCAGCGGCGGCAACCGCAACCGGCACGACGTGGTGGTGTCGGTCGTCCACGCCACTGCCCGCGGGCACGTCGGCGTCGTCACGTCCGCGGGGCGCGTGCACCGGCTCGGGGTGCTCGACCTGCCGGCTCTGCCGGCGACCGCCGACGCGCCGCACCTGCAGGGCGGGGCGCCGATCAGCGAGTTCCTCTCTCTCGACCGGGACGAGCGGGTCCTGTGCCTGACCGGGCTCGACCCGGAGTCCCCCGGGCTCGCGCTCGGCACCGCCCGCGGCGTCGTCAAGCGGGTCGTGCCGGACCACCCGGCCAACAAGGAGGTCTGGGACGTCGTCCGGCTCGACGATGGCGACCGGGTGGTGGGCGCGGCGGAGCTCGGCACGTCGCCGGAGCACACGGAGCTGGTGTTCGTCAGCTCGGACGGTCAGCTGCTCCGGTTCCCGGCCGGCGGCGTCCGGCCACAGGGACGCGCCGGCGGCGGGATCGCCGGGATCCGGCTGTCCGCGGGCGCCGAGGTGGTGTTCTTCGGCGCGCTGGCCGTTGTCGAGGACACCGACGAGAGCGTCGACAGTGAGGCCGGCGCCGGGACCGTGGTCACGGTGGCCGGCGCGGGCACCGCGTTGCCCGGCACCGAGACGGGCACGGTCAAGGTTGCCGGCTTCGCGCACTACCCCGCGAAGGGCCGGGGCACCGGTGGGGTCCGCTGCCACCGGTTCCTCAAGGGCGAGGACCGACTGCTGCTGGCCTGGGTCGGCCGAGGTCGGCCACTGGCCACCGCCGGCAGCGGCGCGCCCGTCGACCTACCCCCCGCCGACGGCCGTCGCGACGGGTCGGGCACGCCAGCAGCCCAGCCGATCAGCGCGGTCGCCGGTCCGGCCGCCACCCAGGTCGCAGCGGGCGTGAGAGGCTGATCGGGTGCCACCGACCCGGGGCCTGCTGGCATGCGTCGTTGGCGCGCTCGTGCTGGCCGGCTGCACCGGGGACGACGGGTCCGAGAGCGCCGGGGGTGATCCGACGCAGCGCCTGGAGACCGCCAGGCAGAGGCTCGACGACGCGGCAAGCCTGCAGATCCGGCTGGCGACCGACCAGTTGCCCGACGACACCCAGGGGCTGATCGAGGCGGACGGCGTCGGTAACCATGACCCGGCGTTCGAGGGGACGGTGCGGGTGTTCGCCTCTGGCCTCGGCCAGGTCGATGCCGACCTGGTGTCTGCCGACGGGAAGGTCGTCGCCAAGATCGGCTTCGTTCCCGACTTCGTGCCGATCGACCCGGTGCGCTACGGGGCGCCCGACCCGGCCGCGCTGGTGTCCTCGACCGGCGGTGTCTCGTCCTGGCTCACCGCGACCGGGGACCCGACTGCCGGCGAGCAGAGCCGGGACGGCGAGGACGTGCTCACGACCATCGACGGCAGCCTGCCCGGCGAGGTCGTCGAGTCGCTGATCCCCTCGGCCGACCCGGCTGCGGACTTCGACGTCACCTACCGGCTCGACGGCGACGACGACCTGCGCGGGACAAGCATCACCGGTCCGTTCTACCCCGGCGGCGACGACGTCACGTACGACCTCGAGGTGACTGCGTCCGACGAGCCCGTCGACATCGCGCTGCCCTGACCCGGTGACCTGACCGTGAGCGAGCCGGTTCCCGTCCGCAGCCGGGTGCTGTTGGCGCTCGCCGCCACCGCCGTCGCGTTCGCTGCCGCCGACACGTACGTGGTGGTGCTCGCGCTGCCGGACATGATGTCGGCGGCCGGGCTGTCGACGGAGGAGCTGCAGCGGGCCGCGCCGCTGGTGTCGGGATTCCTGCTCGGCTATGTCGGGATGCTGCCGCTGATCGGCCGGATCGCGGACCTGCGCGGGCGCACCCCGGTGCTTGTCGGGTCGCTGGTCGTATTCGGCATCGGGTCGCTGGTGACCGCTGCCGCCTACGACCTGCCGAGCATGGTGACCGGCCGGTTGGTGCAGGGGGTGGGTGGCGGCGGGCTGGTGCCGGCGACGCTGGCGCTGGTTGCCGACCTCTGGCCCGCGGAGCGGCGTGGGCTGCCGCTCGGCGTCGTGGGGGCGGTGCAGGAGCTCGGCTCGGTGCTCGGCCCGCTGTTCGGTGCCGTGGTGCTCGCGGTGGCCGACTGGCGGGCTATCTTCTGGCTGAATCTCGCCGTGGCGCTCGTCCTCGCCGCCGCCCTCGCTGGCTTCCGCTCCGCTGAGAGTGACGTTTCTGCGACGACACGCGGGACGAATCGAACACCAGCGTCACTCTCAACGGACAGGTGGCTCGGCCGGGACTGGGTGGGCGCAGCGCTGGCAGTCGCGGCACTCGCGGCCCTGGCCGTGCTGATGCTCCGGCCGGACCGGCTGGTCACCGACGTGACCTGGGGGCGAGCCTTCCTCCCGTACGTCGGCTCGTCCCGCTGGCTGACGCCGGTGGCGCTGGTCCTGTACGCGCTGGTCGCCGGGTTCGTGCTGCGGGAGCTGACCGCGCGCCGGCCGTTGTTGGCTTGGCGCAGGTGGCGCGCGGTGCTGGCCCGGACCGACCTGACCGGCGCGCTGCTGCTGGGGCTGGCGCTCGGCGGTGTCATCGTCGCCTTCGCGTCAGCCGACCCGGCCGTTGCCGTTCTCAGCGACGCCGGGCCGTGGTGGCTGCTACTCGCCGCCATCGCTGCGGGCGCCTTCGCCTGGCGGCAGCGCACGTCGACGTACCCGCTCATCCCCCGCGGCAGCCTGCACGAGCGCGCGGCCTGGGGCTCGGTGGCGGTGTCGTTCCTCGTCGGCGCCGCGCTGATCGCCGCGCTGGTCGACATCCCGTTCTTCGCCCGGCTGACCGTCTACGGCGACTCGCAGCTCGACGCCGCCCTCGTGCTGGTGCGGTTCCTCGCCGCGCTGCCAGTGGGCGCGGTCGTCGGCGGCTGGCTGATCCGGCACGCCACCCCGGGCAGGGTGACCGCGCTGGGCATGCTGCTCGCCGCCGGCGGATTCGCTTGGATGGCGACCTGGGATGCCGACGCGCTGCGGTCCGGCTGGGCGACCGTGCCGCTGGTCGCAGCCGGCCTGGGCTTCGGGCTGGCGCTCGCCCCGGTGAACGCGGCGCTGCTCGGCGCAACGGAGCGGAGCGTGCATGGCGTCGCCAGCGCGCTGCTCGTCGTCGCCCGGACGGTCGGCATGCTGGTCGGCATCTCCTTGCTCACCGACCTCGGCCTGCGCCGGTTCTACGCGGTCACCGACTCGATCCCATCGGTCCAGGAGCTCTGCCCGGACGACCCGACCAGCTGTCCGGAGTACGGCGACCGGCTCCGCGACGCCGGGCTGGCGCAGCTCGAGGTGGTGTTCGTCGGCGCCGCCGTGACCGCCGTGCTCGCGGCCGGGTTGGCGCTGGTGGTCTTCCGACACACCCGCGCCGAACGGGTCAGCGGGCTGCGGGTCGGCGGCTGAGCCGCATCACCGCCGTCAGAAGTCAAGTTCTTCGTCAGTCAGATGCCCTCCGTTGGCCACGATGAACTCCTTGCGCGGCGCGACCTCGTTGCCCATCAGCAGCTCGAACACCGAGCTGGACTGCTCGGCGTCGTCGACGGTAAGCCGACGCAGGGTGCGGTGCCGCGGATCCATCGTCGTCTCCGCCAGCTGGTCGGCGTCCATCTCACCGAGCCCCTTGTAGCGCTGCACCGGCTCCTTCCACCGGCGCTGCTTGCGACTCAGCTCGGCCAGCTTCCGCTGCAGCTCGGTGTCGGAGTAGGTGTATACGTAACGGCCCTGCCCCTTCTTGGGAGCCGCCAGCTCGATCCGGTGCAGCGGGGGCACCGCGGAGAACACCCGCTGCTCCTTGACGAGCTCGAACATGTAGCGGAAGAACAAGGTGGCGAGCAGGCAGCGGATGTGCGCACCGTCGGAGTCGGCGTCGGCCATGAAGATGATCCGGCCGTAGCGCACCTGCTCGAGGTCAAAGGTGCGCCCGCTGCCGGCTCCGACCACCTGGATGATCGAGGCGCACTCGGCGTTGGCGAGCATGTCGCCGGTGGAGGCCTTCTGGACGTTGAGGATCTTGCCGCGGATCGGCAGCAGCGCCTGGTAAGCGGCGTCCCTGGCCAGTTTGGCCGTGCCGAGCGCCGAGTCCCCCTCCACGATGAACAGCTCGGACCGCTCCGCGTCGCTGCTGCGGCAGTCAGCGAGCTTTGCCGGCAGTGCGCTGGACTCCAGCGCGTTCTTGCGGCGCTGGTTGTCGCGCTGCTGGCGGGCCATGATCCGGGTCCGCGCCGCCGCTACCACCTTGTCCAGCATCGCGCGGGCCATCGGCTTGTCCCCGCGGCGACTCGAGGTCAGGAACGCCTTGAGCTCGGCCGCCACCACCTTGCTCACGATTCGGGACACCGCGGGGGTGCCGAGCACCTCCTTGGTCTGGCCCTCGAACTGGGGCTCAGCGAGCCGCACGGTCACGACCGCAGTGAGCCCCTCCAGCACGTCGTCCTTGGCCGCGTCCGGGTCACCGTTCTTGAGCAGCCTGGTCTGCCGCAGCGCGTCGTTGACGGTACGGGTCAGGGCGCGCTCGAACCCGCTCACGTGGGTGCCGCCCTTGGGGGTCGCGATGATGTTGACGAAGCTGCGCAGCTCGGCCTCAAAGCCGGTCCCCCACCGCAGCGCGACGTCCACCACCACCTCGCGGTCGAGATCCTGTGGCGTCATGTGCCCGGCGTCGTCGAGCACCGGCACCGTCTCGGTGAAGTGGTCGCTGCCGTGCAGCCGCAGGACCTTGGTCACCGCCTCGTCGGGCGCGAGAAACTCGCAGAACTCCGTGATCCCACCGTCATGGCGAAAGCGCTCCTCCGGAGCAGGATCCGCGGCGTCGAGCGCCCGCTCGTCCCTGATCAACAGCTCCAGCCCGGGCACCAGGTACGAGGTCTGCCTGGCCCGGGTGAGCAGCTCGTCGTAAGCGAACGCCGCCCCCTTGACGAACACCTGCGGGTCGGGCCAGAAGCGGACCCGCGTGCCGGTGGTGGCCTTGCCCACCCGCTTGACCTTGTCCAGCCCGGACTTCGCCGTGAATGGCGCGGTCGGGGCGGCCCCGTCGAAGCGGCCCGGTGTCCCGCGTCGGAACGACGTGGCCCAGCGACCCCCGCCCTTGTCCACCTCGACGTCCAGCCTGGCCGCCAGCGCGTTGACGACCGACGCTCCGACCCCGTGCAGGCCACCGGTGGCGACGTACGAGCCGCCGCCGAACTTGCCGCCGGCATGGAGCTTGGTGAACACGACCTCGACACCCGAAAGGCCGGTGCGGGGCTCGGTGTCGACCGGGATCCCCCGGCCGTTGTCGTGCACGGACACCGACCCGTCCTCATGCAGGACCACCTCGATCACGGTGCAGACACCCGCGAGAGCCTCGTCCACGGCGTTGTCGATGATCTCCCAGACGCAGTGCATGAGGCCGCGGGTGTCGGTCGAGCCGATGTACATGCCGGGCCGCTTGCGGACCGCTTCCAGGCCCTCCAGGACCAGCAGGTTTCGGGCGGTATAGGCGGTGTCGATGGTGGCTTCTCCTCGGCGGCTCCAGACCTCCTGGCAGCGTACCCAGCGACCACCGACAGGCGCCGGCAGCGCGCCGCTCGGACCGGACCGGCTCGACCGGACGGCTGATTCCCGGGCGTGTCCGGCTGGGGTTGTCGGCTCGCTGGTACACGATTTCGGCAGGGCGGGGGTGCGACCCGGGAAGCCCGGAGCGTACTTTGATGTTGGAGTTGGGTACGGGCGTACGAAGCGCCCGCCACCGACCGGAGAAGGAGACGAGGGCGTCGTGACGACAGCCGTTGCACCGAGGACCGGCCTGACGGCCGGGGACCGCTGCGACCGTTGCGGTGCGCGGGCCTACCTGCGGGTCCAGATGCCGAGCGGCGCGGAGCTGTTCTTCTGCGCCCACCACGGCCGCCAGCACGAGGACGCACTGCGGCAGGTGGCAGCCGCCATCCACGACGAGACCGAGCGCCTCCAAGAAACCCCGGGCAGCGCGGCCCCAGCCGACGAACGCTGACGGCGAGCCCTGGGCCAGCTCCCCACCCACGCGATCCGCGATGACCACCTGGGGTCTGGTGCTGGTCGGCGCCGCGGTCGTCGCCGGCCTGGCCGGCGTCGTCGTGCCGGTCCTCCCCGGCCTGCTCCTCGTCTGGGTGGCCACCGGGATCTGGGCGGTGGTGGAGGGCGGCACCGTCGGTTTCGTGTTCCTCGCCGCCTCGACCGCCGTGGTCGTCGCCAGCCAGCTGGTCAAGTACCTCGTCCCCGGCCGGCAGCTGCGCCGCGCCGGCGTGCCGACCAGGACCCTGGTCATCGGCGGGGCGGTCGGCGTGGTCGGCTTCTTCGTCCTCCCCCTGGTCGGCCTTCCGCTGGGGTTCGTAGCCGGTGTCTACCTGGCCGAGCGGGTACGGCTGGGACAGCATGCCACCGCTCGCGCCGCCACGGTGCAGGCGATCAAGGCGGTCGGGGCGTCGATCCTGGTCGAGCTGGCGGCGGGACTTCTCGTCGGCGCCGGCTGGGTGACGGCGGTCGCCGTCTCCTGACGCGTACGGTGTCGGGATGGTCGTCCCCCGGCTGGCTTCAGCGCTGAGCACCCTGCTGGCTGCCCTGCTGACCGCCGGCTCGCTGCTCGCCGCACCGGTCCAGGCCGCGGTCGAGGCACCCGACCCCGGGGCGCTGACGCGCCCGCCGCTGGCCGGGCTCCGGGTGGCGATCGACCCCGGGCACAACGGCGGCAATGCCACCCATCCGGAGCAGCTGGCGCGGCTGGTCCCGAACGGGCGGGGCGGCAGCAAGGCGTGCAACACCACCGGCACCGCAACGCCGGCGAGCTACCCGGAGCACGCCGCTGTGTGGGGTGTCGCGCAGCGGGCCGAGAAGGAGCTCCGTGCCCTCGGGGCGAGCGTGACGATGACCCGCCGCGGCGACGCCGGCGTGGGGCCGTGCGTGGACCGCCGTGGCAGGTGGCCGCAGCGGCACCGGGCGGACGTGCTCGTCAGCCTGCACGCCGACGGCAGCGCGGACAGCGCGGTCCGCGGCGCGCATGTCGCACGCTCCTGGCCACCACTGAGCCGCTCGCAGCGGCTGCCGTCGCGACGGCTCGCTGTCGCGGTGCTCGAAGCGTTCAAACGCGCCGACCTGGTCGTCACCCGCTCGTACGGCACGGCGGGCCTGGTCCGCCGTGGCGACCTGGCCACCCTCAACCACGCGCGGCGGCCGGCGGTGCTGGTCGAGCTCGGCCAGATGACCAACCCGGCAGATGCTCGGTTGCTCAACTCCGGGCGCGGTCAGGACCGTTACGCCGCAGCGGTCGTCGACGCACTGCGGCGCTGGGCCACCTAACTGGGTCGCCTGACCCAGGGGGCTCAGGCGGGGGGTGGTCCGGGGCGCCGATCGTGTCGGGTCTTGCGCTCGTCGATCTTGGCGCGGGCCTGACCGAGGCCGCGCTTGAGCTTGGCCTGGTTCTCGGGCTTGCGGGCCTGGTCGACGACCTTCTTGGCCACACCCGCCTTGGCGATCTTGCTCAGGAATCCCATGGGACGAACCTAGCCTGGGACGGTGCTGGCCGCCACGTCAGCACCCGTCGTCCCCTAGTGACCTGATCCGGGCCTGATGCACGACTGGGCAGGTCGGGTGCTAGCCCTGATGTGCAGTGGCGAGCCGCCCGGCGCCGGACCCACGATGGAGATCCGACGCCGGCAACACGGCGTGAACGACGGAGGACCCACATGACCACGAGGACAGGAACGCTCGGCCGTCTCGTCGGCGGCAGCACGGTGGTCGCGGCCATCGCGATGCTGGCGATCTTCGGGCTCACCCACACCAGCGACGCCGGCGGGACGACCTGCCGCGGGCAGGCGGCCACGATCGTCGGGACCGACGGCCGAGACGTCATCGACGCCGGGCCGGGCCGGGACGTGATCGCCGCCCGCGGCGGCAACGACGACATCGACGCCGGCGCCGGCCGCGACCTGGTCTGCGGCGGAGCGGGCGCCGAGGAGATCGACGGCGACGCCGACGCTGACCGACTGTTCGGGCAGGCCGGCAACGACGAGATCGACGGCCAGACCGGCAACGACCTCCTCAATGGGGGGCCCGGCTTCGACGACCTCGACGGCGAGCTCGGGACCGACACCTGCGTCAACGGCGAGAACGTCGACGACTGCGAGAACTGACCGGGGGCGACTTGAGGTGCCCGCAAGGGGGCCACACGCCGGCGACGAGGGTCGCGTCTTCAGCGTGCGGATGAACGGCGAGGCCAGGCAGCTGCCCCGGCTGGGCCTGTTCTCCTGGGAGAACACCGTGTCGGCGGACAACACCACCGACACGACCGTGGTCATGGGCAACGAGGATGCCAACCCCGGGCAGTTGCGGGTGTACGAAGGCCGCAAGCGCCCCAAGGGGTTCCCCGAGCGTCGAGCCGGGCTCACCATTGGCGACCTGTACGTCGTCGACGCCGTGAACGAGGCCGTCAGCACCGACGCACAGTTCCGGGCAACATTCGGCAAGAACAACGCGGCCCGAGTCAGCTTCGGCGCCGGCGAGCGGATCGACTGGACCCAGAGCGGCGCGGAGCAGAACGCCGAAGCCCTCGGGAAGGGCCTGTCCCTGAACAGGATCGAGGACGGGGCGTTCGACCCCAACAACAAGAACGACTACTACTTCCTCACCACCGAGGGCGGAAGCACCGCGCCCAACCCGGAAGAGCCCACCATCAGCCGCGACGGTGGCGGACTGTGGCGGCTGAGCTTCGACGACATCGAGCAGCCCGCACAGGGCGGCACACTGACCCTGCTGCTCGATGGCTCCGAGGCGCCGTACCTGTCCAAGCCGGACAACATGGCGCTCGACGATGAGGGCAACCTGGTCATCCAGGAGGACCCGGGCGGCAACGACCACCTCGCGCGCATCGTCGCCTACAACATCGACACCGGTGAACGCGGCGTCGTCGCTCGCTTCGACCCCGCGCTGTTCGGCGTCTCCAACCCGTCGGGCACGACTCCCGACGAGCGAGCCGTGCTTACCACCGATGAGGAGTCGAGCGGGATCATCTCGACCGACCACCAGTTCGGTGACGACACCTACCTGTTCGACGCCCAGGTGCACACCACCAAGGGTCTGCCGCCGGGGACGGGGCCGGGCACCGTGCAGGAACTCGCGCAGCGCGGGCAGCTCATGCTCATGGAGGTCGGCGACTGGCGGGCGGTCTACACCATCAAGTGAGTTCTAACTATTCCGGACAGTGATGGGCCCTGGCGGGCGGGTCGGCAGCTTCATGACCCGCCAGGGCCGTCCACGCCGCTCGTACACGTGGAGGCGGCGGCGCACCCGTCCAAACCGGTGCTGCACGTCAAAGAACAGGCTCAGTCCAGGTAGTCGCGGAGGACCTGAGAGCGGGACGGGTGACGCAGCTTGCTCATCGTCTTTGACTCGATCTGTCGGATCCGCTCGCGAGTGACGCCGTAGACCTTGCCGATCTCGTCCAGCGTCTTGGGCTGGCCGTCGGTGAGCCCGAACCGCATCGACACCACACCCGCCTCACGTTCCGACAGCGTGTCCAGGACGGCGTGCAGCTGCTCCTGCAGCAGCGTGAAGCTGACCGCGTCCGCCGGGACGATCGCCTCCGAGTCCTCGATCAGGTCACCGAACTCGGAGTCGCCGTCCTCCCCCAGCGGCGTGTGCAGGCTGATCGGCTCCCGGCCGTATTTCTGCACCTCGACGACCTTCTCCGGCGACATGTCGAGCTCCTTGGCGAGCTCCTCCGGCGTCGGCTAGC
>Ga0180121_10000285_pt1 | contig 20447 bp, 16 predicted proteins | sample AntDrymUQ5402106_2_FD_129676 | JGI IMG/M metagenome (GOLD analysis project Ga0180121, IMG submission 129676) | Polar desert sand microbial communities from Dry Valleys, Antarctica - metaG UQ540 (21.06) (version 2) (version 2) | ecosystem: Environmental > Terrestrial > Soil > Desert | place...
TACGTGCGCAAGCAGATCGTGCACAACCTGCACGTCGTCCGAGATCTGGAATCGAAGGGCGCGGTTTTCGTCGACGAAGAGACGCAAGTACCTGAAGGCGCCGTGGTGGTGCTCTCAGCCCATGGCGTGGCGCCGTCGGTCTACGACAACGCGAACGACCGCGGCCTCGAGGTGATCGACGCGACGTGCCCGCTGGTCACCAAGGTGCACGTGGAAGCGCGCCGGTTCGCTGCCCACGGTCGCACGATCGTGCTGATCGGCCACGAAGGTCACGAGGAGGTCGAGGGCACGAGCGGGCAGGCGCCCGAACGCACGATCTTGGTGCAGTCCTCGGAACAGGCGCGCTCGATCGAGATCAACGACCCCGACAACCTCAGCTACCTTACCCAGACCACCCTGTCGGTCGACGAGACGAACGAGATCGTGCGCATCCTCCAGGAGCGCTTCCCGTCGATCGAGGGGCCTCCGCGCGACGACATCTGCTACGCCACACAGAATCGCCAGGATGCCGTCAAGGTCATCGCGCCGAAGTCCGACGTCGTGCTCGTGATCGGTTCACAGAACTCCTCGAACTCGAACCGGCTGGCCGAGCTCTCGCAGGAGCTCGGCACGCCGGCCTTCCTGGTCGATGACGAGAGCGATGTCGACCCGAGCTGGCTCGAGGGTGCGGGGACCGTGGGGCTGACTTCGGGCGCTTCAGCACCGGATTGGCTCGTGCACCGCATGCTCGCCTGGCTCGCCGAGCGGGGATTCGCCGACGTCGAAGAGGTGACGCTCACCGAAGAGCGTGTGCGCTTCTCGTTGCCAGCTGGCGTTCGAGAGATCCCGCTCGCCATCGACCGCTGATTTTCGGGACGCGCCTTCGGGCTTGAGCCGCCTACGTCCAGGCCGAGAACTGGTCTCGGTCTTCATCTGGCTCCTCGTAGGCGATCGAGATGAGGGTGTCGGTCGAGATCACGCCGGGGAGTGGTTGGATCTCCTCGAGAATGACGGCGCTGGCGGCTTCCCAGGGTTGGGGCACGCAGGCGAGCAGGTCGTAGCCTCCGCCGAGCACGGCGGTGCCGGAGACGTTGCTGATCTCACCCAGGCGCTCAGCGATGCCGCCCGCGGCGCCGGCCTCGGCCTTGATGTGCACGTAGCACGCGTCACCGATCATGGCCGGAGCTCTCGATGCTCCCCAGCCCTGGGCGTCTATGCGATCGGGTGGCACCACTGGAGCCGTCATGGTGCGGAGCACACCCGGCACGTGGTGGATCCCAGAGAGCACCTGGATCGCGATCGTTGCGAGGTCGGGACCTTCGGCGTGCACCATCACGTCCCATGCGCCGATGACGGGGATCGCGCGACGCACTTGCGAGCTCGAGGCCAGCCCGGCGAGCACACCGTTCATCGTGCCGGGCGCGATCTGGAGATACACGTAGGCGTCCATGCGTCATCCTTCCACAGCGACGGGGGCGCCGGTGAGGGCCCACAGCTCTGCTTCGCCTTCCTCGGGACCCACGGAGATCAGGCGGTCGCCTTCCTGAAGCACGAACCGGGGCCTGGGCCGGTAGATCCAGCGCGCCCCGCGCTGCACGGCCAGCACGAACATGCCGGTCTCGGTCTCGAGGCGGAGCTCCTTCAGCGATCGGCCGGCCGCGGACGAGCCCGGCTGCACGATCGTCTCGGCCGAGGTCTCCTCGGTCTCCTCGAGTGCCATCTGTACGACGGGATGCAGCGCCTCGCCGTGCTCGACATACCAGGTCATGTCGCGAGCGGCATCGCAGATCTCCTCGCTCGCCCCTGCCAATCTGATCAGCCCCCGGAGCTCGTCGGGATCACGTGCCTCCGGCGCCGCGCGCAGGACCCACGATTCCAGCTCGTCGCGGAGCTGGTCGCTGCGAGCCTCGAGCGAGCCCACCTCGGCGGCAAGCGATCGGTTGTTGAACAGGAGAGAGGAGTAGGCCATGCCGACCGCAGCCTCCGCGAGATCCTTCATCTCCACGAGGATGTCGACGGCGCGGTCGAGCTCGGACAGCGCCGGCTCGTCACCTTCGGGCGGCAGGGGCAGCGCCGGAGCGCCGGCGAGCAACCGCAGCTCGTTCACACCTTCGTCGGGACCTCGTACCACGAGCACGTCACCGGCCGAGATGACGTCGTCGGGACCAGGGTCGAACCGCCAATCGAGGCCCGAGCGGATCGCCACGATCCACATGCCCGTCTCGGTCGGCAGCGAGAGCTCTCGCAGGTCACGACCGGTGACCTCGCCGCCATCGCGCACCTTGACGCGAGCGGTCACCTCGTCGGCGTGGCGAAGGTCGGGCCTGAGCGCATCGGGGATGCCGAGACGCGCGGCGACAACCCGGGCGATGTCGGATGCCGCGTCTCCGACCTGCTCGATCGCGTCGGCGATCCACAGCACGCCCGCCATGCCTTCTGCATCCTCGGGGCTGCGCGCGGCGAGCATGGCCGTGGTACGGAGCCGTCGCAGATCGTCGGTCATGCGCGACTCGAGTCTCGCCACCTCTCGCGCGAGCTTGTCCTCGTTGAAGAAGACCGCCGCGTAGGCGAGGTCGATCATCAGCTCGGACGCGTCCTTGAGCTCGACGAGGAGGTCTTTGACGTTGCGGGGCTCGTTCATCAGGTGACCCCCAATACTGACATGACGAACAGCACCGCGGCCACACCCGTCAGGTCGAGTGTCGCAGTGATCGTGGGCACACCGTGGTTGTCGGGGTCGAGCCCGAAGCGCGTCGTCAAGACGGCGACGTAGTAGCCGACCGCGAGCGTTACCGGCAGCACGAGCACACCGGCGAGGATCGTGCCACCGAGCATCAGGCCGGCTGAGGGGCGTGCGACGCCCACGAGCGATGCCAGCCCTGTGGCGATCACCCCGATCGCCACGAAGACGATGAGACCGAGTGCGATGACGATCGTGGCGTCGGTGAGCGCCGGGCGCTCCGGCAGGCCGCGAGGCGTGATCACGCCGAGCTGCAGCTTCGAGGAAAGACGCGAGGACAGGATGCCGCCGATGGCTCCTGCTTGCGACACGAACGGTGGGATCAGGATGAGGATGCCTGGGATCGCCTCGAGCTGGGTCCGGTGTGCCTCGAGCACCGCGCCCGCGAAGATGTCGAGCAGCGGCGCGAGTGCGCTCACTCCCGCCATCTCGAGCAGCGTGCGTCGGACCGCCGGCGAGCTCCCGACGACGGCTCGTGCCAGGGCCAGGAGTGCAGCCCCTGCGCACAGGGTCGCGACGACGGCATTCCACCGATCCGAGCGCGCGACGAACGTGGCCAGGAACAGGGCGGGGAGCGTCACCATGTCGCCGATGGCCGTGACCATGGGGGTCGAGACGGCGTCGAGGTCCCATCCGCGCCGGAACGACTGGACCGAGAGCCCGACGGTGACCACGAGGATCACCGCCGATGCGATCACGCCGCCGACGACCGAGATCGTGACCAGGCCCCAGAACGACACCGTGTTCTCACCGAACGCCGATGCGACCAGCTTCGCCATCGCCGCGAGGTAGAACGACGACAGCACCGCTGAGATGATCGCGACCTCGACGTTGTTGGCCAGCAGTCCGCCTCGACGAAGGGTCGGCTCGAACACACCGGCGGCGATGCCCGTGCCGAGCCTTGCGCCCATCGCGCCGAAGATCATGCCCCGCATGCCGACCGAGGCGGGGATCAACACCAGCAGGCCCGGAAGCAGCTCGAGGGTGCCGGTGATCGATCCGAGGATCAGGCCGGCGACGAAACCTGCGGCGGTGCTGAGTGCCAGCGCAGCCACGCCCTGCCGCAGCGTTCGCCGCTCGGCGCGCAGCGTTTGATAGACGCGACGGGCGCGTCGAGGAACCGATCGCGTGGCGCGTGGCGCGGCCATGGAGGTTCGTTCATCGTCGTCGTCCTCACCTGGACCTGTGCGAAGCCCGGGGAAGTATCCCCCGGCCTCCGAGGTCGGACAACCAGGCCGCGTGTGGGGCTGCGCCCGCCCGCTGACCTTGTCTGCGTCAATCCTCGACCCAGTCCTTGGTGAGGAACAGCCAGAAGGCCAGTCCCGCATGTTCGCCGTAGCGGCGGAAGCGCCGCACGATCGTGGCATCGGACACGGGCATGGATCGGCCGGTGAGCCGCGCGTATCTCGGGCGGGTCCAGCTGTCGAGGATCAGGCGGGAGCTCCGGCCGAGCGTCATCATCACGTGAGCGGCCGCGTACGGTCCGATCCCTGGGAGGTCGAGCAGCATCCGCTCGAGCTCGTCGTCGGAACGCCGTTCGCCACACCCGCCCAGCGCCTCGAGGTCGATCTCGCCCGAATCGACCCTGCGAGCGAGTGAGGTCAGGAAGGGGCTGCGGTACCCGGCCCGCACCACGTCTCGATAGAAGCTCTCCGGCGCCGTCGCCATGGCGGCCGGGGTCGGGAAGGCGTTCGTGAGCGGCCCGTGGCCACCGAGCGCCGGGTCGCCGAGCGACGAGACGAGCGCGTTCACCATCCGGACCGTGGCGCCCCAAGCGCAGTTCGTCGTGCAGATCGTCTTCACGACGTCCTCGAACACGGTGGGCGATCGGAGCATGCGTCCGGCGCCGCGAGACGCCCAGGCGAGGTCAGGGTCGTCACGGATCCGCTCATAGAACCCCGAGAGATCGTGATCGAGCCTGAGCACGTGCGCGGCGCCCGCGAGGGCGACCGCACGAACGCGCGGACCGGCGCGCGGTCCCAGCACGTCGACGCTCGCCGACCTCGACCTCGACGACGCTGGTCCGGGTCCGATGCGGATACGCCTCGGCCGTGCGCCGGAGATGCGCACGGTCACGGACAGTGTGGTCGATGCCTCATCGAGGGAGCTCGGCGCGAGCTCGGCGAACCCATGCGAGCTCAGCGTGCGGGCCAGGTCGACCGGTTCCCCGCCTGGGCCGGCGAGCCGAAGTCGCAACGCGGTGGTCATGTCCGCTTCCTGCCTTTCTGCGCCACCACCACCATGGGTGAAGGGTACGAGCGCCACGCGCCCGGTAGCATCGAGCGCATGATCAGATGCAGCGCGACCGCGGTGGGCCTGCTGCGCCGAGCCGAGCAGGCGGCGCGCCGCTTCAACTCAGACGCTCGGATCCGGCTGGTGCCCGAACCCGGGGCCGAGCCAGGGGGTGTGCGCTTCGAGCTGACCGACGAGCCGGAGCCCACCGACGACGTCGTGGAGCACGAGGCAGGCTTCACGATGTTCGTCGCTGCGGGCCTCTCGGGTTTGGTCGACGTGGCCGAGCCGCACGATCGGCTCGTGCTGGTCCGCGACGACGGGCCCTCGGCCGAGACCGGCGCGTGAGGCTCGATCTCGACGCCATCCGTTCGGAGCTCGAGGCGGCGCGCGCATCCCTCGAAGGTGAGCTCGCGGTGCTCACCGTGGTCACGCGAGATCCCGCGGCCACGATCGGGTTCGGAAAGCGGGTGGGAGAAGGCACGAGCGAGGCGATCGGGCGCATCGAGCGCGTCGCGCAGGCCGATGCGCTCTCGTCGAAGCTCGCGAGCGTTCGTCGCGCCCTCGATAAGCTCGACGAGGGAAGCTACGGCGCCTGCGACCGGTGCGGCACCTCGATCTCCGATGACAGGCTGCAGGCTCGTCCATGGTCGGTGCGCTGCGTGGCGTGCAGCACCGAGCCGCCGTAGCACCAGGACTCACGGGGTGCTGGTTCCAGGGCGCTCGTCGGACCTCAGCGCAACGGCGGGCCGCTGGAGGCCGCCGCGTCGGCCTGCACCATGTGCATCAGCGCATTGATCTGCGCGAGGTGCGTGAACGCCTGCGGGAAGTTCCCCCAGTGCCTGCCCGTGCGCGGATCGATCTCCTCCGCGTAGAGGCCGAGCGGGCTCGCGAACGAGAGCATTCGCTCACAGAGATCTCGGGCGCGTTCCAGCTCGCCGATCTCGGCCAACGCGGAGACCAGCCAGAACGAGCAGATCGCGAACGTGGCCTCTTCTCCCCGCAGGCCGTCGTCGGTCTCTTCGATCCGATAGCGCAAGACGAGCCCGTCGAGGGTGAGCTCATCTGCGATCGCCAGCACGGTCGCGCGGATCCTCGGATCGTCGCTCGGCAGGAACCGCATCAGGGGTGCGAGCAGCAGCGACGCATCGAGGGCATCGGACCCGTACGCCTGGGTCAGCACGCCTCTGGAGTCGACGCCGTTGACCAGCACGTCGGCCTTGATCGCGTCGGCCTCGGCGCTCCACCGGACCGCGAGCTCCGGCTTGTCGAGCACCTCGGCGAGCCGAGCCCCGCGATCGCAGGCCACCCAACACATGATCTTGGACGACGTGAAGTGCTGCGGCGACCCGCGCGATTCCCAGATGCCGGCGTCGGGCTCACGCCAGTGCGCCGCGGCTTCTTCGACCTGGCGCTCCAGACCCGCCCAGGCTCGTCCCGTGAGGAACTCCCCGGACCGCAGGTGAAGGTAGACGCTGTCGAGCAGCGCGCCCCACACGTCGTGCTGCCGTTGATCGTGGGCCCCGTTGCCTATCCTCACCGGCCGGGCGTTCTCGTAACCCGTCAGATGGTCGAGCGTCTCCTCGGTGAGGTCGGTCTCGCCACCCACGCCGTACATCACCTGCAGGGCCGAGCCGTCCTTCACCTGGTCGGCGATGAAATAGAAGAAGCTGTTCGCCTCGAAATCGAATCCAAGTGTGTACAGGCCCCACAAGGCGAAGGTCGCGTCGCGCACCCAGCTATACCGGTAGTCCCAGTTCCGTTCACCGCCCGGGCTTTCGGGCAGCGATGTGGTGGGGGCAGCGATCAAGGCGCCGGTTGGTGCGTAGGTGAGGCCCTTCAGCGTGAGGGCGGCGCGCTGCAGGTGCGATCGCCAGGGGTGGTCGGGGAACTCGCCCATGTTCAGCCAGGCGCGCCAGAAGTCAGCGGTGTCGTAGACCTTCTCCCACGCTTGGTCGGCATCGGCGGGCACGGTGCGGGCGTCGCCGTTCCAGCTCAATGCCGCGAACGCCGACTCCCCGTCGCTCAGGCGCGTGAACGCCACGGCCGACCGCCCCTCGAGCCCGATGCGCATGTCGGTGGTGAGCCGGAGCGACGGGTCGTCGTCGCCGCCTCGCGCGCGGGCTTCGGTCCAACCGGGACCTGTGTACTCCCACCGGGCGTCGTTGCGGCCGTAGTCGAACGCCGGCTCGCAGTTCAGCACGAGCTCGACCTGTCCCTGGATGCAGCGGACCACCCGCAGGAGCATGTGCTCGGCTCGATAGTCGCCGGGCGGGCGGCGGTAGCCCTCGGGCCGCTCGTCGTCGCGCCACGGACCCATGACCAGCGCATCGCGCACGATGAGCCACCCGGTGCGGGTCTGCCAAGTGGTCTCCAACACGTTCGTGCCGGGCATGTAGCGGCGTCCGGCAGGCACGAGGAGCTCAGCGGGGCCGAGCCGGAAGCTTCCGGCCGAGCGGTCCAAGATCGCCCCGAAGATGCTGGGGCTGTCGGGACGGGGCGCGCACAGCCACTCAACCGTGCCGCTCGGACCGATGAGCGCGGTCACCTCGCGATCGCTCAAGAACCCGTACTCCGCGATCGGCGGAAACGGGTTGTGGTGGACCTGCAGGGGGGCGACCGGTCCGCTTTGCGGCGGGTCGGGCTGCCCCGGCATCGGCACGACGTTGGCGCTGCTCACGGGTGGCGAGTGTAGACCCGTGCTCCCAGAACACTAGGATTTCGAGCGATGGATCCTCTGACCGCGTTCCGCACCGATGAAGGCCGAGCCGGTGTGCTGCTCGACTTCGACGGCACCCTCAGCCCGATCGTGGCTCGGCCCGAGCTGGCGCGCATCCGCGACGGGGCTCGCGACGCGATCGCTCGCCTGGTCGGCCGGTACGCCGTGGTCGCGATCGTGTCGGGGCGCACGGGCGACCAGCTCCGCGATCTCGTGGGCATCGAAGGTGTGCGGCTCGCTGCGCTCTACGGGCTCGCCGAGAGCGCACCGGATCTCCCCGAGCAGCTCGTCGCCGCGGTCCGGGCGGCTGCGGCCGGCATCGTCGGCACGAGGGTCGAGCCCAAGGGCGGCTCGGTCGCGATCCACTTCCGGGCTGCCGATGATCCGGTCGCAGTTCATGCCGAACTGGTCGAGGCGCTGAGTCCGATCGCGAGTGACGCCCACCTGGAACTGCTGCCGGGCAAGATGGTGCTCGAGCTCGTCCCCGCGGGCAGGCCCCTGAAGGAAGGCGCGGTCGAGCGCATCGTCGCGGAGGAGAGGCTCGACGCCGTGCTCTACGCGGGCGACGATGTCGCCGACCTTCGGGCGTTCGAGGCGCTCGACCGTCTGTCCGAGCGCGGGGTGCGCACCCTGAAGGTCGCGGTGCACGGCAGGGAGACACCTCTGGCGCTGACCGATGCGGCCGATGTCGTCGTCGACGGTCCGGCGGGGCTGGTCACCCTGCTCCGAGGATTGTGAGCGGCCGACCGGGGAGCTAGCTGCGCCGGTGCGACGGTGGACGAACCTGGTCGACGGCATCGAGCTGGTCGGCGAGCCAGGTCGCCGGCGTGTGTGCCTGCACGGTGCGGGACAACCCCCGGGCCCGGCGGGCGCGTTCCTCGTTGGGCATCTCGAGCGCCTCACGCATGGCCTCGGCGGTTTCGGCGAGGTCGAACGGATTCACGCCGAGCGACTGGCGGCCGAGCCGGCTGAACGCACCGGCGTTGCGGGAGAGCACGAGTACGCCGTCGCGGCGGTTCACGAGCGGGCCTTCCATCGCCACGAGGTTCATGCCGTCATACGTGGGATTCACGAGGAGGACGTCGTAGAGGTCGTAGGCGGCCACGGCGAAGGCGTAGTCCTCCTGTACCCGCACCTCGATCGGCTCCCACGACGTGGTGCCCATCTCGTCGTTGATGCGCGCGGCCTCCGCGAGGCACTCCTCGCCGTAATTCCGGTATTCGGGCACGTCCTCTCGAGACGGGCTGAACAGACAGAGGAAACGCACGGCCCCTACCCACGAAGGGTTCCGCCGCAGGAACAGCTCGTACGCCAGGAACCCTCGCAAGATGTTCTTCGAGGGCTCCAGACGGTCGACCCGCAGGATCAGCTTCGAGTCGCCGGCCCACGCCCCGAGCTCGGCGCGCACCTCGTCGGCTTCGGGGCTGTTCGCCGTCTCGCGCAGCGGCTCGGCGCTTACCGCCACCGGGAACGAGCGCACGCTTGCCACACGGCCATCGACGTCGATCCGTCCGCCTCGAAGCACACGGAGCTCCGGAAGGCTGCGGGCCGACAGCAGGTAGTTCTCGGCCCACTGCTTCGACTGGAACCCGAGCACATCGGCCCCGGCCATGCCTCGGAGCAGCGCCGTTCGCATCGTCACCGGAAGCACGCGAAGGTAAGTGGCGCCCGCGAATGGGGTGTGCGAGAAGTGCACGATCTTGGCGTCGGGCACCAGCTCGCGCAGCATGCCCGGCACCAGGCACAGGTGATAGTCCTGGATCAGGTACACGGGGTCGTTGTCGGCTTCCTGCGCGAGGGCTTGGGCGAACGCCCGGTTCGACTCGACGAAGTCGTGCCAGGCTTCCTGCGTGGTGTCATCGAACATCGGCGACCGGGGGATGTCCCACAGGTTGTGGTGCGCCATCCACAAGATGCGATTCGAGACCTCGTTGTAGTACCCGTCGTAGCGATCGGGGGGGATCACCACGTACCGCATGCGCTGGTGGGAATCGGTGTCGACGGTCCGCCCCTTCAGCGCGACGGCGCGATCGCCGTCGGTCATGGCCGCCGACACCCACGATGTGTCATCGCGGTAGAAGACGCCCGAGAGCGCGGTGACGAGTCCTCCGGTGCCGCGGCGCGGCGCAAGCCGTCCACGTTCGTCACGATCGAAGCTCACCGGTCCGCGATTCGAGGCGACCACGACCGACGACTCGATGGCTCGCGCCGAAGCGGTTCCTCTCGGTGGCATCGCCCGGAGTCTATCCGGCGACCTTCGCGACGCGGCACGGTCCCGCCCGCGCGAGCTCGGGGGCGCCGTGGGCGCGACGTTACGTGCCGGCCGCCGAGCGGTGGCGGCGGAGCTCGGGGTAGGCAAGCGCCACCACGCCGGCGCCGGCGATGCAAGCAAGCCCGCCTGTGACCACGCTGATCGTGGGCGTGAACCACGATGCCACGAGGCCGGCTTCGAAGTCGCCCAGTCGTGGTCCGCCGGTGACGACCAGGATGAAGATCGTCGAGAGTCGCCCGCGCAGGCGATCGGGCGTGGCGAGCTGGGCGATGGTCGACCGGAAGATCGCGCTGATCACGTCAGCGGCACCGGCAAGCGCGAGGAAGGCGAGCGCGAGGGGCAGGTTCGAGCCCACGAGCCCGAACGCGGCGATCGCCGCGCCCCATGCGGCCACGGCCCAGATCACGGCGATGCCGGGGCGATGCACCCGGCGCACCCATCCACCTGACAGGGCGCCGGCCAGGGCTCCGACCGATGGCGCCGCGAACAGCAGCCCCACGATCGCCGGGCCTCGATGGAACTGCGTGATCGCGAGGATCGGGAACAACGCCGCAGGCATGCCGAAGACCATCGCGACCAGGTCGATCGCGAACGTCGAGGAGACAAGTCGGTTCGCGCGCACGAACGCGAGGCCTTCCTTGACAGCAGCCCAGCCGATCGCGGCGCCCGGGTCGTGGTCTGGCGGCATGGGACGCATCATCGTCGCCGCGATCAGCAGCCCGGCGTATGTCACCAGGTCGATCGCGTAGGCCGCGCCGAAGCCGAACGCGCTGATCGCGACACCGGCCGCCGCGGGGCCCACGATGTTCACGGTCTGCCAGAGCACCTGGTTCAGGGTGAGGGCGGCCGGCAGCAGGTCGGTGCCGACGAGCCTCGTCGTCATCGCCGACCGGGCCGGGTGCTCGATCGCGCCGACGAAGGCCGTCAGCGCGTTGGCGCCATAGATCAGGGTGAGCGGCGGATCGCCCGCGACCGCGCCGACGAGCAGGATCGCCGCCGCGAGCGCCAGGAACACCTGTGACCACATCAAGATCGAGCGCCGGTCGCGGGCGTCGATGAACGATGAGCCCACGAGGGAGCCGGCGAGCAACCCTCCGAGCCCGGTGAGCCCCGTGAGCCCGACCGCGGCGGCGGAGCCGGTGAGCTCGAAGACCTGCACGTAGATCGCCACCCGGGCGAACTGATAGCCGAGCTCCGAGACGAACTGGCCGGTCCATAGCAGCCGGTAGTCGCGGGAGACGCGCAGGGGCGTGAGATCGAGCATCGCCCCTCGCGCTGCGGCGCGAGCTCGGCCACGGCGGGGCGGCTCCGGGGCGCTCATCGAGGCGACGCCTGCGATCGCCGCGAACCGTGGGTCAGGTCGTGACGGCGCCCATCGCCGAGTCGAGCACGTCGAGCCCGTCGTCGAGCAGGCCGTCGTCGATCGTGATGGGGGGCAAGAGGCGAACGACGTTCCCGTACGTGCCGGCCGTGAGCACGAGCACGCCCTGCTCGAGGCATCGCCGCGCGATCGCGTTCATGGCGTCGGCGCCAAGGGGTTCCTTCGTCACTCGGTCGCTCACCAGCTCGATCGCACACATCGCGCCCCGTCCACGCACATCGCCGACCACATCGTAGGTGGAAGCGAACGAATCGAGACGGGACATGATCCTCGCGCCGAGCGAACGCGACCGCGCCAGCAGATCCTCCCGCTCGATCTTGTCGAGCACCGCGAGCGAGGCCGCGGCTGCCACGGGGTTGCCACCGTAGGTACCTCCGAGCCCTCCCGGGTGCACGGCGTCCATGATCTCTGACCGGCCCGTGACGGCGCTGATCGGCATGCCGGCTCCGATCGATTTCGCGGTCGTCACGAGGTCGGGCACGACGTGCTCGTCCTCGATCGCATACCACCGGCCCGCACGGCCCATACCCGACTGGATCTCGTCGGCGATGAAGACGATGCCGTGGCCTGCGCAGAACTCGGCGATGCCCTGCACGAAGCCGGGCGAGGGCACGATGAAGCCTCCCTCGCCCTGGATCGGCTCCATGATCACCGCGGCGATGCTCTCCTCGCCGATGTTCGTGTGCATCTCGTCGATCGCGTAGGCGAGCGCTTCCTCTGTGACCCGCTCTGGGTCGCCGGGCCAGCGGTAGGGGTAGGCGAAGGGAAGCCTGTAGATCTCGGGTGCGAACGGCCCCATGCCCTTCTTGTAGGGCATGACCTTCGCGGTAAGCGACATCGCGAGCAGGGTTCGCCCGTGGAACGCATGGTCGAACGTCACGATCGCGCTTCGTCCTGTGTGGTACCGGGCGATCTTCACGGCGTTCTCGACGGCCTCGGCGCCGGAGCTCGCGAACATCGTCTTCTTCGCGTGATCACCCGGGGTCAGCGCGTTCAGGCGCTCGGCGAGCTCGATGTACGGTTCGTTCGCCGTCACGTGGAAGCAGGTGTGAGTGTCGAGCTCGGCCTGGCGCCTGATCGCCTCGACGACCTCGGGCGCCGTGTGGCCCACGTTCAACACGGCGATGCCGGTGGCGAAGTCGATCAAGCGGTTGCCGTCGACGTCTTCGACGATCGCGCCCGACGCTCGGGCGGTGACGATGGGGTGGATGGCTCCGACACCGCGGGGCACCGCCTCCCCGCGGCGGGTGAACCATTCGTCCGACTTGGGGCCAGGGATCTCGGTAACCAGCTTGCGTTCCTGCGGGATGTCCATGTCACGAGTCTCGTGCCAAGGTCCGGTACTGTCAGGCGGCCTCGGCGCCATGAACGGCGGCGATCGTTGTACGGAATGTCCACCTGTCGAAGCAGCAGGGGAGAGGACCTACGAGTAGCCGCTGTGCGTTCCGTACGATCGCGCAGCCGACGAGTCGAGTGGTCCGAACCTCGCATGCCGAGGCATACTGGCGGCAGGCGTTGTCAGACGATCGCGTCGATCGGCGCGAGGTTCGGTTTCCATGCGAGGAGGGGGAACATGGCCGACAGCCACCAGATGTTCATCGACGGCGAATGGGTGAACTCGAGCGATGGGGGCACCCGCGACATCATCAGTCCCGCGTCGGGAGCGGTGATCGCGAGCGTGCAAGAGGGAACCGCCGACGATACGAACCGTGCGATCTCGGCCGCGAAGAAAGCCTTCTACGGCGAGTGGTACGACATGACCCCGAAGGATCGGCAGCTCGCGCTGCTGCGGCTCGCTGACCGTATCGAGGAGCACGCCGACGAGCTCGTCAAGATCGAGTCGGAGAACGTCGGCAAGCCGTACGAGGTCACCATGTCGGAGGAGATCCCGCCGATCGTCGACAACCTGCGGTTCTTCGCGGGCGCGGCGCGCATGCTCGAAGGCCGCAGCGCCGGCGAGTACATGGCGGGGTTCACCTCGTTCGTGCGCCGCGAGCCGATCGGGGTGGCGGGTCTCATCGCCCCCTGGAACTACCCGCTCATGATGGCCGTGTGGAAGATCGGCCCCGCACTCGCGACCGGGAACACGATCGTGTTGAAGCCCAGCGAGCTGACGCCGCTCACTGCGATCAAGATGGCCGAGCTCGCCGCCGACCTGTTCCCACCCGGCGTCTTCAACGTCGTGACGGGTGACGGCATCCCGGTCGGTGACGCCCTCGTGCGGAGCCCGGACGTCGGCATCGTCTCGCTCACCGGCGACGTCGGCACCGGCAAGATCATCGCCTCCAACGCCAGCGAGTCGCTCAAGCGAGTGCACCTGGAGCTCGGTGGAAAGGCCCCGGTCGTCGTGTTCGACGACGCCGACCTCGCATCGGTGGTCGAGTGGGTCTCGATCGCCGGCTATTTCAACGCGGGGCAGGACTGCACCGCCGCGACGAGGGTGCTCGTGGCGGACAAGGCCTACGACAAGGTCCTCAACGATCTGGTGCCTGCGGTCGAGGGCATCAAGGTCGGAGGGCCGTTCGAGGACGACGTCACCGTCGGCTCGGTGATCTCCAAGGAGCAGCAGGATCGCGTGATCGGGTTCGTCGACCGCGCGAAGGAAGCGGGCGCCGAGGTGCTCACCGGCGGTGACGTGATCGACCGCGACGGCTTCTATTACCAGCCGACGGTGGTCGCGAACCCCAACCAGGACTCGGAGATCATCCAGCGAGAGGTCTTCGGTCCGGTCGTCACGGTCCAACGATTCACCGATGAGGATCAAGCGCTCGCCTGGGCCAATGGGGTCGACTACGGCCTCGCGTCATCGGTGTGGACCCGCGACGTCGGCCGTGCGATGCGCATGGCGCGCAAGATGGAGTACGGCTGCGTCTGGGTCAACACGCACATCCCGCTCACGCCGGAGATGCCACACGGCGGGTACAAGCAGAGCGGCCACGGAAAGGACATGTCGGTCTACTCACTCGAGGACTACACGAACCTCAAGCACGTGATGGTCTCTCTCGACTGACCGGCCGCCGTGAGGCGCCGTTCGATGAGGCCATGAAGAGGAGATCCAGAGGAGACCCGCGATGAGCGAGATCAGACCGTTCCTGGTGAACGGGCAGTGGCGAACCGGCGAAGAGACGTTCGAGGTCAAAAGCCCCTACGACGACTCGGTGGTCGCGGAGCTCGGCGTGCCCACCGAGGCCGACGTCGAGGAAGCCGTCGCTGCCGCTGCCGCCACGTTCAAGGAAGCGTCGAGGCTCTCGGTCGCGGCTAGGGCCGGGGCGCTCGATCACATCTCGCGGCGCCTCGACGAGACGAAAGCAGAGAACGCCGAGCTGATCGCGCGAGAGGGTGGCAAGCCGCTCAAGTGGGCGAGGGTGGAAGCTGCCCGGGCGGTCTCGACGTTCCGTTGGGCGTCTGAGACGCTCCGCCACGGCCAGGACGAGGCGATGCGGCTCGACACCGATGCCGCTTTCGGGTCGCGATTCGGCATCCTGCGGCGCTTCCCGATCGGACCGGTCCTCGGCATCACGCCGTTCAACTTCCCGCTGAACCTGGTCGCGCACAAGGTCGCGCCCGCCCTCGCGGTCGGCGCCCCGATCGTGGTGAAGCCTGCGAGCGCGACGCCGATCGGGGCGCTCCGGCTCGCCGAGCTCTTCGACGAGACCGACCTTCCCGCCGGCATGTATCAGGTGCTTCCGGTCAGCTCGAAGGTTGCCGACACGATGGCGCGCGACGAGCGGTTCCGCAAGATCTCTTTCACCGGGTCGGCGGGCATCGGCTGGTACCTGAAGGGCCTCGATCCTAAGAAGAAGGTCACCCTCGAGCTCGGCGGCAATGCAGGGGTCATCGTGCATGCCGACGCCGATCTCGACCTGGCTGCCCAGCGCATCGCGTTCGGGGGCTATTACCAAGCAGGGCAGAGCTGCATCAGCGTGCAGCGGGTGCTGGTCGCGAGCGAGATCTACGACGACTTCGCGGCGCGCCTGACGAAGCAGGTGGAGCAGCTGAAGGTCGGCGATCCCATGGACGAGACGGTCGATGTCGGCCCGGTGATCACGCGGAGCGAGGTCGACCGCATCGCCGAGTGGGTCGCGGAGGCCGAATCGCAGGGCGCCGAGATCCTGACCGGCGGTACAGCCGACGGCCCCTTCTTCGCCCCGACGCTGATATCGCAGACGACGCCGCAGATGAAGGTGCGGTGCGAGGAAGTCTTCGGCCCGGTCTGCACGATCACGCCCTACCAGACCTTCGAGGAAGCGCTCGCCCAGGTGAACGATTCCAAGTACGGCCTCCAGGCAGGCGTGTTCACGAACGACATCAACCGCGCGTTCGAGGCGCACCGCACGCTCGAGGTCGGCGGCGTGATCGTGAACGACGTGAGCGCGTTCCGTGCCGACCAGATGCCGTACGGAGGATCCAAGGAATCGGGCTTCGGTCGCGAGGGCCTGCGGTTCGCGATGGAGGAGATGACCGAGCCACGCATCATGGTGCTGTCGCACGTTCCCTTGTAGGGCCCGCGACAGCAACCTCAGATGTCGAGTTCGCGCAGAACGTCATCGACGAATGTGCCGACGACCGCTGCGGCCTCGCGCTCGCGATGCCATAGGTAGTGGTCCGTGCCTTCGACGATGTGCAGGCGGCCGCGCGGCAGAGACTCCGCGAATGCCGTTGCCTCCTCGACCGGGCAGTACCCGTCGTTGTCGCCGGTGAGCACGAGTACGGGTCGCCGCAGGCCGCGGAGCTCCGTCACGAGAGGAGTGAGAGGCAGGCTGAGATCGTTCGGGCGCAGCGGCATGCCGATCAGGGCGAGTGCCGCGACTCGCGGGTCGTCGAGGGCCTCACGCAGGGCGACGCTGGCGCCGAACGACCAACCGCAGACGATGGAAGGCTGGCCTGGCGCTTCCTCTCTCGCTCGCGTGATGGCCGCGTGCACGTCGCGCGTCTCGTCTCGGCCGCCGCCATACGCACCTCCCGAGCCCATGACCCCACGGAAGTTGAACGCCAGCACGCTCAGGCCGCGTGCTCCCACGAGTTCGTTGCGCAGCGCCCAGAGGATCGGGTGGTCCTTGCTTCCCCCGTGCTTGGGGTGCGGGTGGCAGATCGCCGCGGACCCGCGGACCACGTCGTCGGGCACACGGAGCTCTCCTTCGAGGTGGACGCCATCGTCGGTCGAGAACGAGACCGCTTCCATCGTGGCACGACGATGACAGCAGCGGGCTAGGCCCGACAACAGCAACGTGACCGGGCGTGCATCGACGTAGTTCCGATGGTGTGCAGGATCGGCGTCGAGGCGTACACTGGGTTTGCAAGGCCAACACCGTCGAAAAGGGGTTTATACGATGACGTACACGATCGCAGAGCCGTGCATCGACGTGAAAGACCGTGCGTGCGTCGACGAGTGCCCTGTCGACTGCATCTACGAGGGTCCTCGCATGCTCTACATCCAGCCCGACGAATGCGTCGACTGCGGAGCATGTGAGCCGGCCTGTCCGGTCACGGCGATCTTCTACGAGGACGACGTGCCCGCCGAATGGAAGCAGTTCACGCCGATCAACGCGGAGTGGTTCAACGAGGACATCAGCGGGCTCGGGTCGCCCGGCGGTGCGGCGCAAGTGGGCCCGGCGGCAGTCGATCATCCGATCGTGGCTGCCTGGGAAGTCCTCTAGGACCCATCCCCAGCGGTCGTTGCGGGCAGGAAGACCCTGAACGACGCCCCGCCGCCTTCGCGATCCTGGACCCACGCGCGCCCGCCCTGCAGCTCGGCGAACCGGCGCACCAAGGCGAGGCCGACCCCGACGCCTGGTGAGTGCTGGGGGGCGTTCGGGCCTTGACGGAACGGCTCGAACACGACCTCCCGCAGCTCGGCGGGAACACCGGGGCCCTCATCTTCGACGGTGATCACCGTGCCCCCTGGCTCGGGGTCCACGCGAACCCAGATCGTTGAGGTGGCGGGAGCGTGTCGAACCGCGTTCGCGAGCAGGTTCTCCACGATGCGCTCGACCTTGGCGATGTCGACCTGCTGCACGATCGATGGCAGCTCGGTCACGAGACGCTCCCTCGGCACGAGCTCCGATTCCTCGGTGATGCGGCCCACCAAGGCGCCCACGTCGGTCTCGTCGAGCTTCGGGGTGACGATGCCGCGGGAGAGCCGGTCCAGGTCGAGGAGGTTCGAGACGAGGCGATCCAAGCGTCGTGCGTTGCCGGCGATCCTGTGCGCGAGGTCTCGTGAGTCGGCCTCATCGAGCTGCACATCGCCCCGTTCGAGCGTGATCGCGAGGCCCAGGATCGCGGCCAAGGGTGTGCGGAGATCGTGGGAGACCGCCTGGAGGAACGTGTTCTTCATCTCGTCGAGCGACCGAAGCTGCTTGGTCGCCTCTCGCTCGACGGCGAGTGCGCGCTCGAGCTGCGCCTGCGCTTCCTTACGCTCGGTCACGTCGAGCAGGAACCCCTGCCAGCACGGCGGCTTGCCCGGCAAGAGCACCAGACGCGCCTCATCCTGCACCCATACGATGCGGCCGTCCTTCGCGATCATGCGGTATTCCATCGAGAAGCGTTCCTCGTCGTTCGTGTTGCTCTCGGCGTCCGCGGAGAGCACGCGTTCGCGGTCGTCCGGGTGGATGATCGACCGCCACAGCGAGGGATCGTTCTTGATGTCCTCGAGCGTGTAACCGATGAGTTCGGTGTTGCCTGGCGCGATGTAGGTCGTGAGCGAGATCGACGGGTCGTCGGGGTCGATCTCCTGCGTGTAGAAGATGGCCTGGTTCTGCTCGACGATCGTTCGGAACTTGATCTCGGCTTCGCGGACCTGATCCTCGGCCTGCTTGCGCTCGGTGATGTCGACGAGGAACCCCTGCCAGAACCCCTCGTCATCGGGCTCCGGCACGAACGTGGCCTCGTCGTGCACCCAGACCCAATGCCCATCCGCATGCCGGAACCGGTAGTCGATCGAGTACGCCTCTTTCGTCTCGTTCGATCGGTCGTCGACCTCGTAGACGAGCGGCTGGTCCTCGGGGTGGATGCCACGTCGCCAGAAGCCCGGTCCCCACGTCCATTCGTCGGGTGTGTAGCCGAACATGTCGAGCACCTGAGGGCTGATGTAGAACTTCTCCGGATCGCCCTCGGGCGATTCCCGGTACACGACGGCGGGGATGTGCTCGATCAGCGCTCGGTGCCTCTGCTCCGCTTCGGCCAGGCCGCGTTGAGCCTCCTTCTGCGGGGTGACATCGAGCAGCACGCCCTGCCAGAAGAGCGGGGTCCCATCGGGGTCGACGACCACGACCGCCTCGTCGTGGATCCACACGTAGTGGCCCTGCTTGTGTTGCATGCGGTAGTCGGTCGTGAACGGCAGCCTGGTGGTGTTCGATGTGGCGTTCAGCTCGGCGACCCGAGGTCGGTCGTCAGGATGCAGGTGGTCGAGCCAGAACCCGGCCTGAGCCTGCCACTCCTCGGCCGTCCAGCCCAGTACGCGCTCGACCTGCGGGCTCATGTAGAGCAACCCTGGGTCGTACTCGATCGGTTCGGCGTAGACGATGGCGGGGATGTGTTCGACAAGTGTTCGGAACCGCTCCTGCGCCTGACGGAGCTCTTCCTCGGTGCGCTTGCGCTCGGTGACGTCCATCATCACGCCCTGCCAATAGAGCGAGTCGCCGTGTGCGTCGTGAACGATCACCGACTCGTCGTCGAACCAGATCACCTCGCCGTCGTGGGCGATCATGCGGTACTCCTGTCGGTACGGCTCGCCCGTGGTGTTGGTGCGGGCGCTCTCGGCCATCACCGCCTCGCGGTCGTCCGGGTGGATGACCTGGAGCCAGAAGCCGGGCCGCTCCCAGGCTTCCATCGGGTAGCCCAGCGCTGCCTCGATCTGGGGGCTCAGGTACGAGATCACCGCGCCGGGCTCGTAGACCTCGTCGATCGCCTCCGAGTAGGTGATCGCCGGCGTACGCTCCACCAGCAGCCGGTAGCGTTCCTCGGCTTGCCGCAGATGCTCCTGCGCGTGCATCTCCGCCGTGATCTCGACAGCGAACCCGAGGAAGTGGTCGAGAGTGCCGTCCTCGCGGAACACCGGGGTCGAGGTGTCGTGGATCCACCGGTACGAACCGTCGGCCGCCCGCATCCGGTACACGTCGTCGAACGTCGAGACCTCGCTCTCGTTCATCGCGCCCGAGGCTTCCAGTCTCGCGAGGTCCTCAGGGTCGATCAACGTGAACCAGAAGCTCGGGTCCGCGATGAACTGCTCAGGTTCGTAGCCGAGCACGGTGCGGATCTGCGGGCTCACGAACCCCATGCGCACATCCCCTGGGGCGCGTACCACATCGGTGTAGATGATCGCCGGGATGTGCTCGATCACCTGTTGCCACCGCCGATCGGCTCGCCGCTGGTCCTGTTCGACGCGTTGGCGCGAGACGACTGCGCTGATCATCGTCGCGGCCGCCCGTAAGGCATCGAGCTCCGAGTTCCAGTGGCGTTCGCGTTCGCAGTCGTCGAAGCCGATCGTGCCCCACCACCCGTCGCCGACGAAGATCGGATGCTCTGCGATCGAGCGCACGCCGTGCGCCTCGAGCTCTGCCTGCTCTGCTTCGGGCAGCTCGGCGATGGTGCTCACGATGGCCTCGCCTCGAGCGAGCGCCGCTGCCCAGCGTTCGAACCCGTCGTCCCACGGCGCGGCGGACAAGGACGGATCGCTCAGCAGGGAACCGACACCGGGTGTGCACCATTCGTGACGCACGGTGCCGAGCAAGCGGCCCCGCTCATCGAGGTGGTTCTCGATCACGTACGCGCGTGAGACGCCGGTGGCGAGACCCACGTGCTGGAGTACCTCGTCCGCCGCCTCGTGCCAGTCGGGCGCCAGCAACAGTCGTTCGGCTGCGAAGGCGACGGCCTCGAGGACGGCAGCATGCCGTAGTTCGCCCGCGATGGGCGATGCCGTGTCCACCGTCCGTTGCCTCCTCTCCGGTCGAGCCGCGCAGTGGTGTGTCGCGCACAAGTGGGCAACACCCAACGGGTGTCCTAGCGTCTATCGGCCCGTCCCCGGCTCGGATGTAGGCGATGAAGGAGGTCAGGCCGGGCCGGGCACGAGCCCTGGAGAGAGGCCGGCGGAAGGGATCTCGCCGGCTTCGGGCCAGCGCGCCCGCGA
>Ga0180121_10000286_pt1 | contig 20445 bp, 17 predicted proteins | sample AntDrymUQ5402106_2_FD_129676 | JGI IMG/M metagenome (GOLD analysis project Ga0180121, IMG submission 129676) | Polar desert sand microbial communities from Dry Valleys, Antarctica - metaG UQ540 (21.06) (version 2) (version 2) | ecosystem: Environmental > Terrestrial > Soil > Desert | place...
GACAGTGCCGACCACGGTGGCCTGCCCGCCCTCGACGGGCATCCCGTTCATCATCGGCGCGAAGGAAGCGCCGTACGGAGCGTGGCTCGGCCAGTCTTCGGTTGCCTCTGCGACGGAACCGACACCGACCCCGAGCCCGGCAGCGAGCGCCTCCGCACGCGCAACCGCTGCCTCGAGAAGACCTTCAACCGCCTCTGGCGCGACGCGCACAGACAGCCGCTCGCCTGCCCGGAACTCGCTCGGCCGCCGGTTTTCGCCGTCGGGCTCCGGCTCTTCGTCGACCCAGATTCCGCTCGTGGAGCGGCTAGCGGGCGAAATCTCGAGCTCGTCGAGGACGGATACAAGCACTCGAGCTCGCTCCCCGGCTTGCGCATAGGCATCGGCCGGCGTCGCGCCGATGGCATGCACGCTGAGCCCCACATTCGCCTCGTCCGGGACCACGGCGACCTCCGCACGGCCGACCACGGTGATCGTCGGCATCATCCCCGGAACTCCGGGAGCACCTTCTCCCCGAACATCCGGATCTGGTCGTGGCGCTTGTCGCCCCAGAGCTCGAGCATCACGTGGGTACACCCCGCTTGGCGGTACTCCTCGATCGCCGCGATGCAGTCATCCGGTGTGCCGGCGATCGGCTTGCACTTGTCCAGGAGCTCGTCGGTCACCTGTTCCTTCGCCGCGAGCCGCCCACCCCGCTCCATCGCCTCCGCGACCGGGCGAATCTCGTCCTGCTCGATGCCGGCCAGTTCGAGGAGCGTGTCGGCGGAGCCCTGGATGTTCTGCACCTTGTTCGCGAGGTACATGCCGGCGATCTCGCGCGCCCCGTCGCGCCCCTCGTTCCGGTCCTCCGCGATCGAGGCGACCACGGTGCAGCCGATGTCGATGTCGCGCGCCACGTTCTCCCGCGTATAGCGGACGAAGGCCGGCGTGGTGATCGACGGCGTCAGGCATCCGTCGCCGATCTCCCCGGCGAGCGCCTGCATCTTCGGCGCCGTGGCAGCCACGTAGACCGGCGGCACCTCGCGCGGGGTGTGCGCCTCGTCCTGCAGCGGAGGGACGTCAGCGCTCCACGTGTCACCGTCGTACTGGAACTCCTCGCCGGAGAGGACGCCCTTCACGATCGTCACGGCGTCACGCATCGGCCCGAGCGTCTTGTTCGTCTGCATCTTCGAGTTGTTGAGGAAGATCTTCGACGTGCCGAACCCTAAGAGGAACCTTCCCGGCCCCGCGGCCTCCTGAACGACCCGCGCGTCCATCGCGACCTGAACCGGATGGCGCGTGAACGGCGAGATGATCCCCCACCCGATCGTCAGTCGCTCGGTCTCGCGCGCCATCAGCGCAGAGACGACCGTGGAAGACCGAGCCTCCATCCCGTGCTTGCGCCACCAGGGGTAGGCCTCGGCGAGCCAGACGGTGTCCATTCCCGCCTCGTCCATAACCCGCGCCGACTGGAGCATCTCGTCGAGCGGCTCCATCGTCAGCTGCATGACCCCGATCCGGAAGGGTTGTGGCATCAAAACCGATCCTCGCACAGGCCGCGTACTGCGAGAATCGAACGAAAGCTCGTCCAGGGAGGTGAAACGATCGAACGCCGACGTTGATCGCGCCGGGTCGCGCACCCGATCACAGCCATATCTACGACGAAATCGTCTACATCATCGACGGAGAAGGAATTCTCCATCTCGGTGGCCAAGAAACAGCGATCGGCCCGGGTCGGCCATACACCTGCCGCCCCTGGCCGAGCACTGTGTCGAGAACACCGGCAAGGGGTCAATGCGAGTACTAGGGGTCTTTCATCCCTCGGGTGATCCCGCCTCGAGGGCGTACGAGTCACAATGAACGGTTCTGAGATGAAGGAGGCACGATGAAGAAGGCTTTTGTTTCGACCCTGTCGGCGCTTGCCGCGGTCACAGCGCTCGCTGTGGCGGCAACGGGCACCGCAGGAGGATCGCCGACCGCGGCCAAGTCGCCGTCGGTGACCGACACGACGCAGATCACCTGCGGCCGGACGAGAACGATCGGTATCGCGGCGCCCGTGACGGGTCCTGCGGCCTCGATCGGCTCCCAGCAGGCGCGGTGGGCCCGCTACTGGGTCACCCGCTGGAACCGGGCACACACGCGGGTCAAGTTCCGCGCAGTCGTCGGCGACACGCAGCTGCCCGATACGGCCCAGGCGATCCAGGTCGCCGAGCGGCTCTCGTCGAACAGGCAGGTCCTCGGGGTCGTCGGCCCGGCCGGCAGCCAGGAAGTCCAGGTCTCGACCGCGACATTCAAGAGCGGCGGGCTTGCCTTCGTTTCCGGCTCTGCAACCCGGACGAGCCTGACCACCGACGGCACCCGGCGCGGGTTCTTCTTCCGCGTCGTGCCGAACGACGACCAGCAGGGACCGCGGGTGGCGAACTACATCCGTCAGAACCTGCGTCACACCCGCGTGGCGGTCGTGGACGCGCAGAACTCGTACAGCACGGGTCTGTCGGACACGGTTCAGCGCATCCTCCGCGCAGGCGGTGTAACCGTTCAGCGTGAGTCGGTCAACGAGGCGGACACGACGGACTTCTCGTCGCTCGCCGCCCGGATTCCGGCGAACACGCAGTCGGTCTACATCCCGTGGCAGCTGGCTCCGAAGGCACAGCTCTTCGGCCAGGCGCTTCGGGCACAGGGCAAGCGGGCCGTGCTGTTCGGCTCGGACGGGCTGTTCGACCCGGACAGCTTCCGGATCCCGGGCTCGTTCGTCTCGTTCTTCCCGATCGATCTGAAGAGCGGGATCATCGCCGCCTACCGGCGTGGGCCGGGTCGGGGCAAGAGCGAGCTGTTCGGCCTTCCGAGCTACCAGGCGGCCGCAGTCGTGGGCGAGGCGATCGACAGGTCATGCCGCAACGGCAGCGCGACCCGCGCAGAGGTCCGTCGCCAGATCAACGCGACGAACATCCCGAAGCGGAAGTCCCTCCTGGGCTTCAACGTCCGCTTCGTCCAGAACCCGCGGGGCGTCCTCGGCCGCGGTGACATGGAGACCCCTGCGAACTTCGGGATCTACCAGATCAACGCTCGAGGCGTGTACGTCCGCGTCTCCTAGCTCGAACGACAGATGACGAAGCGCGTGCGGCCCATCAATCCGATGGGCCGCACGCCGTTTCAGAGGTTCTGAGAATCTTTCGCCTCGTGGGACTGCCTCTCGCCTTCAACGTAGAGCTCTTCACCCAGCTGCTCGTCAACGGGATCACGCTAGGGAGCCTTTATGCCTTGATCGCGTTGGGCTACTCGCTCGTCTACGGGATCCTCAAGCTGCTGAACTTCGCCCACGGCGACGTCTACATGATCGGGGCATTCGCCGGCTATGCCGCCCTCTCGCTGCTCGGCGGGCCGCTTTCGCCGAACATCGCGCTGGCGCCGCTGATCATCCTGATGTTCCTCGCGGCGATGATCGCGTCCGGCCTGCTCGGGGTGGTGATCGAGCGCTTCGCCTACCGGCCGTTGCGCGACGCGCCGCGCATCGCGCCCCTGATCAGCGCTCTCGGGGTCTCGTTCTTCCTCCAGAACAGCGCGCTGCTCCTGTTCGGAGCGCAGTTCCGCAGTTACGACTCGTTCGTCCTCGGCTCCAAGAACCCTGAGTTCTTCGAGCCCGGCCCGCTCACGGACCCGCTGTTCGTCGTCAAGAACGTGAACATCCAGCTGATCCAGGTGATCGTGCTCTCGACAACCGTCGGATTGATGGTCGCGCTGACGCTTCTCGTGGCGAAGACGCAGCTCGGGAAGGCGATGCGAGCCACCTCCTACGATCGGGAGGCCGCCGCGATGATGGGTATCGACACCGACCGCGTGATCGCGTCGACCTTCTTCATCGGGTCGCTGCTCGCCGGTGCGGCCGGCGTCATGTTCGGCCTGCTGTTCAGCCAGGTCTTTCACTTCATGGGCTTCCTGGCCGGGCTAAAGGGCTTCACCGCTGCCGTCGTCGGCGGAATCGGAAGCATCCCCGGTGCCATGCTCGGCGGCCTGCTCGTCGGGCTCGCCGAGGCGTTCGCCGGGGGCTACCTCGGCGGTCGCTGGTCTGATCTCACGGTCTTCGGAATCCTGATCCTCGTCCTCCTCGTCCGGCCGAGCGGCCTGCTCGGGACGCCGGCGATCAAGAAGGTCTGATGGCGACTGGCGGAGACATCCCGGAGGTCCCGGCCCGGCCGGACGAGGGCGACCGTCCGCGCGTCGGCGTCGACGAGTGGGTCGCGAGCGTCGAGGATCGTCGGGAGGAGCGCGCAGGGATCGCCGGCCTGGCCCGGCGGGTCGACGACGTCGTCCCCTCGTGGGCCCGACTCGCCGCATTCGGGGCCGTGGCCGCCTCGCTTCCGCTCTGGATGGATCGCGGCGACCTCTTCGCGTACGGGATCTTCACCCTGATCTACGTCTTGCTCGGACTGGGCCTGAACGTGGTCGTCGGGTACGCCGGCCTGCTCGACCTCGGCTACGTCGCGCTCTTCGGCTTCGGCGCCTACTTTTACGCGCTGCTCTCGTCGGAGCACTACGGGATCCACTGGCCCTCGTGGGTGACATTCCCCGTCGTCGTCTTGAGCACAGCGCTCCTCGGCCTCGTGCTCGGCGTTCCGTCGCGGCGGCTCCTCGGGGACTACCTCGCCATCGTGACGCTCTTCTTCGGCCAGGCGTTCGTCGTTTTCGTCAACGCCGCGAACCCCACAGTGCGCGGCCAGGGTTTGACCGGTGGGCCGAACGGGATCGCCGACATCGACGCGAACGACCTCTTCGGCTACGAGCTCACGACCAGGCGTCAGCAGTACTGGTTCATCCTCGGAGTCGTCCTGCTCGTCCTGACCGGGCTGCACTTCCTCAGCGAGTCGCGCACCGGGCGGGCCTGGCGTGCGCTTCGCGAAGACCCCCTCGCCGCCGAGGCGATGAGCATCCCGGTGAACCGGCTGAAGCTCATGGCCTTCGCCTTCGGCGCCGGGATCGCCGGCCTGACGGGGTGCATGTTCGCCGCCGTCCTCACCGCCGTGACCTCGGGGAACTTCGCGCTGCCGATCCTGATCACGATCTACGCGGTCGTGATCCTGGGCGGCATCGGGAGCCTGACCGGCGTCGTGATCGGCGCGATCGTGATCAACGTCTCCTTCCAGTTCCTCGCGCCGGAAAACCCGCAGGACAACGCGCGAATCCTCTTCTACGCGGTGGTCGTGCTCCTCCTCGTGATCGGGATCAGGCCCTGGTGGCGGCTCGGCGCGGTGCTCGCGGGAGTGCTGGCGCTCGGTGTCGTCGCGCACACCGTCGCCGAGGCGGTCTCGCCTTCGTGGACGGCCGGAGCGGTTGTCGAGGGCGGGAGGCTTTCGGGCGTCGTCTCGGACTGGGTGATCATCCCGGCGGGCCACGACCGCTTCGCCCCCGCCGCCTACATCGGCCTGATCGTGGCGATCCTGGCGCTGACCCGCATCCGCGGGTGGTGGAGGACGGGCCTCCTCATACCGACGGTCTATCTCTCCGCGATCGTCTGGGAGACCAGCTTTGTCGAGCAGCCCGCGGTCGCGCGCTGGATCCTCTTCGGCGCGCTCCTCGTCTTCCTGATGACGGTCAGGCCGCAGGGTCTCCTCGGCACACCGCGCGTGGAGATTGTCTGATGGCGGAGAAGCAGCCGCTCTTCGAGCTCAGGGAGGTCACGAAGTCGTTCGGAGGGCTGCGGGTGACGGACGGACTGAGCCTGCACGTCGAAGCGGGCGAGATCGCCAGCCTGATCGGCCCAAACGGGGCCGGCAAGACGACCGTCTTCAACCTCGTCACCGGCCTGTACCGGCCCGACTCCGGCCAGATCCTCTTCGAGGGCCGCAGCATCGTCGGGCTCGCGCCACACAAGATCACCCAGCTCGGCATCGCGCGCACCTTCCAGACGTTGCGCCTCTTCCTGAACATGACGGTCAAGGAGAACGTCATGGCGGCTGCCTACGGCCACACCAGCTCGACCGTGTTCGAGGCGATCTTCCGGCTGCCACGAGCACGGCGGGAGGAGCGAGAGATCGCCGCCCTCGCCGAGGAGAAGCTCGCGTTCTTCGGGCAGCGACTGGCCGGCTACCGGCACGACCAGCAGGCGTACAACCTCTCCTACGCGAACCGGCGAAGACTGGAGATCGCCCGCGCGATGGCGACGAATCCCAAGCTGCTCCTCCTCGACGAGCCGGCCGCCGGGATGAACCCTGCCGAGACCCACGAGCTGACCGAGTTGATCGGACGGCTACGGACGGACGGCGGCTACACCGTGCTCGTGATCGAGCACGACATGCACGTCGTCGAGGGGATCTCAGACCGCGTGATCGCGCTGGACCACGGGGTCAAGATCGCCGAGGGGACCTTTGAGCAGGTCGCGACGAACGACCGCGTCATCGAGGCGTACCTGGGGCTCCAGAGATCAGCATGAGCCTCCTCCGGCTACGCAACGTCGACACCTTCTACGGCGAGATCCACATCCTCCAGCAGGTCTCGCTCGAGGTCGCCAAGGGCGAGCTCGTGTGCCTGCTCGGAGGTAACGCCTCGGGGAAGTCCACCACGCTGAAGACGATCCTGGGGCTCGTCCGGCCTCGCTCGGGAACAGTCGAGTTGGACGGGGAAGACGTCACCGGGAAGACGACGAGCTACCGGATCGCGCGGGGCATGGCGATCGTGCCCGAGAATCGGAGGCTGTTCGGGCCGATGACCGTGCTGGAGAACCTCCAGATGGGTGCGTACCTGCAGAAAGGGAGTTTCGACGACCAGCTGGAGCGGGTCTTCAACCTCTTCCCGATCCTGAAGGATCGCCGCAGGCAGCTGGCCGGGACCCTGTCCGGGGGCGAGCAGCAGATGGTGGCGATGGGCCGCGCGCTGATGTCGAAACCGAAGCTGCTGCTGATGGACGAGCCGTCGATGGGCCTGGCGCCGATCCTCGTCGAGCGGAACTTCGAGATCATCCAGCAGGTGCACGAGTCCGGCGTCGCGGTGCTCGTCGTGGAGCAGAACGCGAACGTCTCGCTCTCGATCGCCGACCGCGGCTACGTCCTCCAGACGGGCCGGATCGTGCTCGCGGACACCGCGAAGGCCTTGCTCGAGAACGAAGACCTGCGCAAGGCCTACCTTGGACGTTGACGCCGTCCGGGCGCGCTTCCCGATCTTCGAGCGTCTCACCTACATCAACAGCTGTTCCCAGGGCGCCCTCTCGGATGCGGTGCGGCAGTCGTACGAGGACTACCTTCGCGACTGGGACGAGAAGGGCGCCCCGTGGGACTACTGGGTGGAGCGCACGGAGACTGCGCGGGCCGCCTTCGCCCGGCTGATCAACGCCGAGCCGGACGAGATCGCGGTCACGACCTCGGTCTCCGCCGGTGTCGCGTCACTCGCCAGCGGGCTCCGATTCGCAAGCCGGTCGAAGGTCGTCCTCACCGAGCTCGAGTTCCCGACGATCGGCCAGATCTGGCACGCGCAGGAGGCGCGGGGAGCGCGGGTGGCTCATGTCGAGCCCGAGGCGTTCGAGCAGGCCATCGACGAGGACACACTGCTCGTGTCGACCACGCATGTCTCGTACCGCACGGGCGCCATGGTCGACGTGCCGGCCGTGGTCAGCGCAGCCCACCACCGCGGTGCGCTCGTCCTGCTCGACGCCTACCAGACCGTCGGGTCGCTACCGGTCAATGTCAAGGCGCTCGACGTCGATTTCCTCGCCGCCGGAACGCTCAAGTACCTGCTCGGCTCCGCCGGGCTCGGCTTTTTCTACTGCCGGCGCGAGCTCTGGGAGAAGGCCTGGCCGACGGCGACCGGCTGGTTCGCCGACGAGGACATCTTCGCGATGGACATCCACGACTATTCCCCGTCTCCGACCGCGCGCCGCTTCCAGTCGGGGACGCCGCCGATCCCGTCGATCTACGCCGGCATCGCCGGGATCGAGCTGATGGAGGAGATCGGGATCGCGGAGACGAGAGAGCACGTCCTCGACCTGAACGACCGCCTGATCGCCGGCGTCGACGAGCTCGGCGGCACCGTCACGACGCCGCGGGAGCGCGAGAAGCACGGCGCGCTCGTCTGCATCCGCTCGATGGACGTGAACGCCCTGGTCGCAGCGCTGGACGAGCGGGGAATCGTCGTGTCCGAACGGGACGGCAACCTGCGCGTTTCCGCGCACGCGTACAACACGATCGAAGACATCGACGCCGTCCTCGATGCGCTGCGCGAGAACCGCGAACTGCTCGGCTAGGGCGTCTCGCCGGCCAGGATTCGGGAGAGCACCGCGAAATCGATGTTCCCGCCCGAGACGATGCAGACGACCTTCCCCTCTCCGGCTCGGCCCGACAGCGCCACCGCCGGGGCGAGAGCGCCCGCGCCTTCGGCAATTACCCGCACCCGCTCGGCCAGCACGCGGATCGCCGATGCCACCTCGTCGAGCGAGACCCGGTGGGCGCCGTCGATCAGTGGCTCGACGAGGCCCCACATCTTCGGCAGCAGCGCCTTGGCGCCCGCGCCGTCGACGAACGACTGCCGGTACTCGATCGCCTGCATCGAACCGGCCTCGAGCGTCGCATTGAGCGGCGCCGCCGTGTCCTGCTCGACGGCGTAGATCTCCGTCTCGGGGTGCGCCTGCTTGATCGCGCTGGCAATCCCGGTCGTCAGGCCCCCGCCACCGAACGGGATCAGGACGACGTCCGGGTCCGGCAGGTCCTCGAGAATCTCCAGGCCGATCGTTCCGTTGCCCGCCATGACCTGTTCGTTCTCGACCGGATGGAGGAAGAGGCCGTCCACGCCCGGAACGCGCGACTCCTCGATCGCCTTCCACCACTCGTCGAAGGGCGCCTTGAGCACCCGAGCGCCGAGGCGCTCCATGGCGGCGATCTTCGTCTCCGGCGCGTAGTCGGGAACGATCACGGTGCAGGGAACACCGAGCTCCTTCGCGGCCCAGGCGACGCCCTGGCCCATGTTCCCGGCGCTCGCAGTGGTCAGCCCCGCCTTCACCAGCGTCGGATCGGCCCCTTTGGCTGCGTTGTAGGCGCCGCGGATCTTGAACGAGCCGATCGGCTGGATGTTCTCGAGCTTGAGGTAGATCTCGGCGGGCGACTCCGGTGCGTGCAGGCGGACGAGCGGTGTGCGGACGGCGGTCCCGGCGATCGTCTCGCGCGCTGCGCGGATCGCCTCGAGCGGGATCAGAAGTCGACCTCGGTGCCGACTCCCTGCTCGCGCGCCCGGCGGACGACGTACTCGGCTGCGGCCAGGTCCTCGACAGCGAGACCGAGCGAACGGAAGACCGTCAGCTCCTCCGGCGACTCTCGCCCCGGCACCGACCCGACGAGCACCTCGCCGATCTCACCGCGGATGTGGTCGGGCCCGATCGCGCCCGACTCCAGGGCATCCCGGTAGTCGAACGCCTCGTTCTCGGCCGACTCCCGGCGGTCGACGTAGAAGGCGGAGGCAGCCACGGTTGCGACGTCGAGCTCCCGCATCGTCGGAGGCCTTCCGCCGACGACGTTGACGTGCGCACCTTCCTTCAGCCACTCGTGCCGAAGCACCGGGTCGACCGAGCTCGTCGCGGTGACGACGACGTCGGCGCCCTGCACCGCCTCCTGGGCAGTTTCGACCGCCTTGGCCCCGCGACTCTTGGCCAGGGCCTTGGCGTGCTTCGCCGTCGGGCTGAAGATCCGAACGGTCTCGAAATTCCGCACGAGTCGCATCGCCTCGAGGTGCGACCGTGCCTGCACCCCGGCTCCGAGAATCGCAAGCTCTCGGACATCCTCGCGCGCCAGCAGCCGGGTCGCGACCGCCGAGACCGCCGCCGTCCGGATCGCCGTCACCGCAGATGCGTTCATCAGCGCCTGCGGCTCACCGGTCTCGCCGTCGAAGAGCGTCACCGTCCCCTGGTGCGAGTCGAGGCCGCGCTCGGGGTTCTCGGGGAAAACGCAGACCGTCTTCAGGGAGTAGAGAGGCGCGCCGCCACCGCGGTGAGCGGGCATCAGCCCGAGAAACGTGTCCTCGCCGTCGGGCCGAACGACGACCCTCAGAGGAACGTGAACCTCGCCTCGCGCCAGCGAGGAGAGCGCCTCGGCCATCGCCTCGATGCAGCCCTCCATGTCGAGGAGCTCCTCGACGTCCTTCTGACTCAGCACGAGCAGGCTCATGGAAAGAGCGACGCTAATTCATCGCGCTCGGCCTCGGAGAGGTGGACGTCGATGGCTGCCACGGCCGGCTCGAGGTGCTCCGGTCGCCTCGGGCCCGCGACGACGCCGGCCACCCGCTGGTCGGACAACAGCCAGGCAAAGGCGAGCGTCGGCATGTCGACTCCCCGTGCGCCCGCTGCCTCGCTGAACCGGTCGAGGCCCCAGTACACGGCGTCGTCGTCGAGATGACGGTATGGCTCAGGCCTCTGCGCCATGCGCGAGCCGGGTGGCGTAGATCGGTCACGGCGATATTTGCCCGTCAGCCAGCCGCCGGCCAGGGGCCCGTACGCCGTGAAGCTGATCCCTCGCTTGGCGCAGAGGGGCAGCATCTCGAGGTCTGCCTCGCGGTCGAGCAGCGAGTAAGAGTTCTGGACGACCGAGATCGGCGCGGTCGACAGAGCTTCGTCGAGCCACGCACGGGACACGTTGCTCGCGCCGATGGCTCCGATCTTGCCGGCCTCGAGCAGCTCGCGCAGGGCTCCCATCGTCTCCTCGATCGGCGTCTCCGGATCCGGTTCGTGCACGAGGTACGTGTCGACGCGCTCGACGCCGAGCCGCTGGAGGCTGCTCACGATCTGGCGGAGCACCCGCTCACGCGACAGTCCAAGGTCGGCGGGGTCACCCATCACGGAGTGGAACACCTTCGTCGCGATTTCGGGTCGCCCGCCCCTCGCTGCCAGCCATTTTCCGATCCAGGTCTCGCTGCGTCCACCGCCGTACGCGTCCGCGGTGTCAAAGCAGGTGATGCCCAGCTTCCACGCGGCGTCCATCAAGGCGAACGCCTCCTCCTCCGACTCGCCCTGGCCGAAGAAGGCCGGCGCAGAGCCGATCCCTCCGAAGTTGCCACAGCCGAGGATCAAACGCACGAGCGGCCCCTCAGCGCTCTTCCGAGTACGACTCCTCTTCGAGCGGATGGAGACCTTCCTCGGCCCCGCTCGAACCCGCGTCGACGGCCGGATCGCTGTCGGGTGTTGCAGCCGCGGGCGCCCCGTAGTCCTTCGTCTCCGTATCTGTCTCCGCCTTCGCGTCCATCGACGGCACCGTAACCCCGGCGAGACCACCGGAGTCGGATTCCTGCGGCGGCGTCTTCGCTCCGCGGGCCTCCAGCCCCCCACCGGCACCGGCCTTGGCGATCTGCTTGTCGAGCGCGGTCAGCACGAGCTGCACCTGCTGATTGACGATCGGCTGGAGGACGCGCTGGCCCATGCTCCCCACCGGCCCGGCGATGCGAACGTCTGCCTCCCACGCCATCGCCGTGGCTCCACCCTGGTCGCTGAGGTTGAACTCCGTGTCGAGGTTCATCAACGCGCCGACGCCGGTTCCCTTGGCGTGCAGCCGCGAGAACTCCGGCGGCCGTTCCTCGATCTTCTCGAAGTTGATCGACATTTTGAGCGACCCGAGCCCGAGGGGAATCTTCACGTTCGCCTTCCAGCGCCGGTCGTCTTCGACGTCGAAGCTCTCGACGTGAGGCATGAGCTCGGCCATCTGCGCCGGGTCCTGGAGGATGCTCCAGACGGTCTCGCGCGGCGCCTCGAAGGTGCGTTCGCCCTGAACCTTCACCGCTCCTCGACTTCGACGAGCTCCCGGCTCACCTCGGGCTTTCGCAGGAGGTCCCACACAGTGTTGTAGGGGTTCGAGCTGTCCGAGACGATCGGGCCGCCGGACCCGCGAAGGGCGTCCTGGAGCGCCGAGGCGACCGCGCTGAGCCCGGCCCCGCCGCCCTCGCCCATTCCCTTCGCGCCGAGCGGCGTGAATGGCGACGGAGACTCGACGTAGGCCGTCTTTAGAGGCGGCATGTCGAGCGCATGAGGGACGTGGTAGTCGTAGAAGTTCGGCGTCAGCAGATTTCCGTCCTCGTCGTAGGTGAAGATCTCGTGGGTCGCGGCGCCGATCGCCTGCGCCGTCGCCCCCTGCACCTGCCCCTCGACGATCTGCGGGTTGATCCGGACGCCGCAGTCGTCCACCGCGCCGTAGTCCACGATCTCGTAGACGCCCGTCTCGGGATCGACCTCGACGACGCACGCGTGGATCTGGGTGGCATACGTCAGCGTCAGGTTGCCGAACTTGCGCTCCTTGTCCGGCATCTGGTGCGGAGGGACGTAGACGTAGCGGCAGTTGAGGGTGATCTCGCGGAGCTCGAGCGGCAGCACCGCGTTGTTCGCGTTCACGATGGCGCCGCATGCCATGAACGGCAGCGCCGCCTCCGGGTTGTCCTTCCGCTTGACGAAGCCGCCGTCGAGCTCGACCTCGTCCGTGGACTCCGCGCCGAGGACGGCCGCGCCGATCTGCAGGATCTGGCCGGCGAGCATGTCAGTCGCGCCCTTGACGGCGCCGAGCCCGGTGACCGCGAACTGGCTCGCGTAGGTGCCCGAGAACCCGGCGTGCGAGTTCCAGTAGCTGTCGTGCCCGGCTCGCACGTTCACGTCGTCGGGCGAGACTTTGAGGATCCCGGCGACGACCTGTGCCGCCGTCGTCTCGTGGCTCTGGCCCTGCGGTGTCGTGCCGAGGGTGACGACGATCTCGCCGAAGATGTCGAGCTTGACCGTCGCGACCTCGTTGTTCCCCGAGAACTGCAGCTCTGGGTTGACGAGCGTCGACTGGCCGAAGTTGTTGGTTCCAGAGTCGAGCGTGGAGCCGATGCCGACCCCGAGCAGCTTTCCGCGCGACTTCGCATCGGCGCGCTTCTGCTCGATCGAGGGGTAGTCGACAAGCTTGAGCGCCTCGTCGAGGCAGCGCGCGTAGTCCCCGGAGTCGTAGACGCAGCCGTTCGGGGTCTCGTACGGCATCTCCTCGGCGCGGATGTAGTTGCGCTTCCGGATCTCGACCGGGTCGATCTCGAGCTGCTGCGCGACGATGTCGATGATCCGCTCCGTGAACCAGAGGTGCTGCATCCTCGAGTAGCCGCGGTTCGGGCCGCAAGGGGACTTGTTCGTGCAGACCTGGCTGAAATCGACCCGGACGTTGCGCCAGCGGTAACAGCCCGGCGTCACCTGTGCCCAGATGATGCAGCCGAGCGGCTCGTACCGGGTGTACGCCCCGCAGTCGTCGATCATCCTCGCCTTGAAACCGAGCATGGTGCCGTCGGAGCGGACCGGCACCTCCACGTCCAGGAACAGCCGCTCGTTGCCGTGCGAGTTCGCGGTGTGCTGGTCGGTGCGCCACTCGGTCCAGTTGACCGCCCGCTTCAGCTTCCGCGCCATGAGGCACATCGCCACCAGCTGCGGATGGGTGCAGATCTTGTTGCCGAAGCCGCCGCCGATGTCCTGTGAGACGAAGCGGAGCTTGTCCATCCCGACCTTCAGGGCCGGCGCCATCATGATGATCGCGAACCCGGGGAACTGGTTGTTCGAGTGGATCGTCCACTGGCCCGTCCCGCGGTTGTACTCGACCATGGCGCCGCTCGTCTCGAGCGGAGTCGACGAGAAGCGGTGGAAGTGGAGGCGCTTGATCCGGACGACCTTGTCGGCCTCGGCGAGGGCGGCGTCGTAGTCGCCGTAGTCGAAGTTGCCCTGCCAGATCGTGTTGTTCGGAACCTCGTCGTGGAGCTGCGTCGTCGCCGAGTCGGACGCGCGCTCCATGTCCAGCACGACTTCGAGCGGCTCGTAGTCGACCTCGACGAGCTCGGCGGCGTCGCGCGCCAGCTCGCGCGTGGCCGCTGCGACGGCGACGACCGGCTCGCCGACGTGACGCACCCGCCCGACCGCAAGCGCGTAGTCCTTCAGGTCGCCGCCCGGAGGAGGCGCGATCTGGAAGAACGGGTCGGTCTCGGCGGCGACTTCCTCGCCGATCAGCGTCCCGTAGACCCCGTCGAGCTCCGTCGCCTTAGAGACGTCAATCCGCGTGATCGCGGCGTGGGCGTAGGGCGAGCGCACGAAGTGGACGTAGGCCATCCCGTGCCGCCTGACGTCGTCGACGAATACGCCTTCGCCCTGGACGAGCCGGCGATCCTCCTTGCGCGGCGTGTTCTGCCCGATGAACCCCGGTGCGACCTCCTGCTCGTCGACCGTGATCGGCTTGTCAGGCGTGACCGTCGTCTCGCTCACTTGACCTCCCCCTTCGCGGCGGCCGCGATCGCCTCGACGATGTTCACGTAGCCGGTGCAGCGGCAGATGTTCCCCTGGATCGCCCGTGTGATCTCGCCGTCGGTCGGCTCGGGGTTGTTGTCCAGCAGGTGCTTCGCGCTCATCAGCATCCCCGGCGTGCAGTAGCCGCACTGGAGCGCGTGGAACGAGCTGAACGCCTGCTGGAGCGGGTGGAGCTCGCCGTTTCGCGCCAGGCCCTCGACGGTCTCGATCTTCGACCCGTCGGCCTGGACCGCGAGCATCATGCAGCTCTTGACGGCGACGCCGTCGACGATCACCGTGCAGGCACCGCAGTTCCCCGTGTCGCAGCCGACGTGAGTCCCGGTCAGAGACAGGTCGTCACGGATGAAATGGACGAGGAGCCGGCGCACCTCGACGTCGCGCTCGTGGCTTTCGCCGTTGACCTCGACCGAGATGCGCAGACCGCGAACGGGCTCGATCACGAGGAGGCCTCCGCCAGCGCCCGGACGGCGACTACCTCGGCGAGGTGACGGCGGTACTCGGCGGACGCGTGAACGTCTGAAGGAGGATCGAGGCTCGCGCTCTGGACTGCCTGGCGAACGGCCGCTTCGTCGGGAGCCGTGGTCAGCAGGACCGGGACGGCGTCGACGCAGCCGAGCGCGATCCGTGCCTGTCCATCCTGCACGGACGCGGCCGCGTTGACGATGCAGGTGCCGTCCTGACCGATCGTGACCGACGCGAAGCCGTCTCGCGCGTCGCCGACTGCGGGGATCGTGATCCTCGTCAGCAGCTCGCCGGGCCCAACCGCAGTCATGTAGACGCCGAGGAAGAAGTCCCCGGCATCAACCGTGCGCTCGCCGTCCGCGCCTCGAATCGTCATCGTCGCGCCGAGGGCAACCATGAGCGGCGGGAGATGGTTCGTCGGGTCGTTCGAGCAGATGTTGCCGCCGATCGTGCCCCGGTTTCGCACCTGGACGTCGGCAATCTGCGACGCGACTTCGGCAAGGATCGGCCGCCCAGCCTCCACGTCGGAGGAGCGGATCAGCTCGGTGAGCGTCAGCATCGCGCCGATCTCGAGGCCGGCGCCGCTCGAGACCTCGCGCAGCTCCGCCAGGTCGTTCAGGTCGACGAGGACGTCGGGCGCCGCCGCCCGCGCCTTCATCACGTTCGTCAGGGTCTGACCGCCGGCCAGAGCTCTTGCCCCGTCGTGAGCCCCCAGAAGGCGCACTGCATCCTCGAGTGTGGAAGGACGCGCGTACTGGACCTCGGCGAGGAGCATTCGCTGGATTCACGCAGTAGGACGAGGCAATGTCAAGAACGAACCAATCGCGCTAAGCGCTCACGGAGGCCGCCTCGATTCGGCCCCTGACCTCGCCCAACTCGACATCGCCGGCGCGGCCGCGCAGTATGACCTCGTCGCCGTCCTCGAGGAAGCGCCCTCCGCGCCAGAGCTCGATGAAGCTCCCTTCCGAGCCGTGCTCCGCGCCGGAGATCGTTCCGGTCGCGAAGAGGTCTCCGGTGCGGATCGACGCTCCGTTCACAGTCAGGTGCGCGAGCTGCTGCGGGCCGGACCAGTAGAGGTCCCGCGCGTTCGTCCGCGAGACGACCTCGCCGTTCAGCTCGACCTCCAGGGCGAGGTCGAAGTTCTGCGCGCCTTGGACTCGCAGGTAGGGAAGCGGCTCGAGGCTCTGCGCCGGTTGGTCGACGCGATGGGAGTCGAGCAGCTCGAGCGGTGTCACCCACGCGGAGATCGTCGTCGCGAAGGACTTGCCGAGGAACGGCCCCAGCGGCTGGTACTCCCAGGCCTGGATGTCCCGCGCGCTCCAGTCGTTGACCAGAACGATGCCGAACACGTGGTCGCGGAACCGGTCGGTGGAGACCTGCTCCCCGAGCGTGCTCCCGACGCCGACCACGAACCCGAGCTCGAGCTCGATGTCGAGCCTCTTGCTGGCCCCGTAGGCCGGCTCGTCAGCGTCCGGCGCCTTCACCTGGCCGCACGGGCGGACGATCGGCGTCCCGCTGGGAACGATCGTCCCGGCTCGCCCGTGGTAGCCCACTGGAAGCCACCGCCAGTTTGGGAGGAGCGGCTCGCCCTGCGGCCGGAACATCCGCCCCATCGTGGTCGCATGCTCGATCGACGAGTAGAAGTCCACGTAGTCGCCGACCTCGAACGGGAGGTGCAGGTCGACCTCGTCGAGCGGGACGAGCGGCGGGTCGGAGAGGGCGTTGACTGCGGCGAGGGTCTCGCTCCAGGCGTCCCGGCCCTGCTCCATGAACGGGTTCAGGCTCGGCGCCCGGAAAACCTCGCCGAGGCCGGCCTCCGCGAGGTCGACGACGGCGTCGCCGATGCGCCAACCGACACGCGGCTCGCTCGAACCCCGACTGAAGACGCCGTAGCTCATGCGGGCAAGAACTCGAGCGAGACGAGGTCGCCGGCGGGCTCGTCGAAGCTGCAGCTCCCGAAGGCGACGAAGAGGTCTTTCCGTGCGGCGGCAATCGCTTCCACGGAGGCGGAGCGGTCGCGCCAGGCGAAGACGTCGGCGTCCAGCCGGAATGCGCCCTCGTCCGCCTCCGCGATCGCTCGCTCCTCGTCGCCGAAGATCGCCGCCGCGAGCAGGTTGAGGAACCCGTGCGAGCCGTCACGCCGAACCGGGTGATGCAACCCTGCTGTCGCCTTGAACGGAACCCCCTGCTCGCGACAGCGGCGGACAAGACCAGCGAGCGACTCGACCGAGGGCACGGACGATCCTCCGCACCGCACCTTTGCGCGGAGACCCTGGGCGGCGAGCGGAGCGAGGTCGGCGGCGGGCCGGATCTCCACATAGGTCTCGGGCGACAGAGCTCGAGGCTCTCGGTCGGGCGGAAGCTCGACGGCCTCGATTCGCGGATCGTCGAGCGGCACCTCCTCGTCGAGCACGACCGACAGCGCGAGTGGCTCGTCGCCGAGCTCCCGGAGCTTCGACGCCGGGCATACGAACCGGCGGACGAGCCAGCCGTGGGGGCTCTCACGCGCCCGGCGGTGGTCTGCGAGCGCCTCCTCGAGCGGCAGGCTCGCGGGCGGGAACAGAGGGGCGTGGTCGATCAGCCCTTCGAGCAGCGCGCGGCGGGCGGCGTCAGCCATGGCCGCATCATCCCAGCCGATGCGAAGGAGGGCTGCTCCAAATACCGCGAGGTGGTAACGATCCTGTAACCGGAGGCGCCACGACCCGACCGATCATTAGGGTGCTCCCCGTGGCCCGCCTCGCGCACTTCGTCGCGCACCACCGGCTGATCGTGATCGGCACCTGGCTCGTGCTCACGATCTTCGGCGGCTACGCCGCCGGCCAGCTCTCCGATCGCTGGCTCGAGGACTTCTCCATCCCCGGCGCCGACGGCTACGAGGCGAATCAGCGAGCCGTCGCCGAGCTGGGGAACGGAGAGCTTTTCCCGTTCGTCCTCGTCCTGCGCGCCGAGAGCGGCGACGTGACGAAGATCGCGGGCGTCGAGCAGGCGATCGAGAAGACCGCTGCCGCCAACCGGGGCTCCCGCGTCAGCTCGTTCTTCAACACGGGCGACCAGGCGTACGTCTCGGACGACCGGACGGTGACCTTCGCGAATGTCTATGCCGCCGGCCAGGCCGGCTTCGAGGGCGTCGACCTCGAACCGACCGAGAAGGCGCTGGCGGGAGCCCTCCCGAAGGGCGTTGACGGCTACGTGACCGGGATCGACGCGCTCTACGCCGAGGCGAGTGAGGGCGATGAGGGGACGGAGCCGCCGAGCATCCTCGTAGAGGCGCTGATCGGCGGGGTCGGCGCGTTCGTGATCCTGCTCTTCACGTTCGGCACGCTGCCCGCGATCGCGATGCCGCTGGTGATCGCGCTCGTCTCGATCCTCAACACGTTCACGCTGATCTGGATCCTCACGTACATCACGGACGTGTCGATCGTCGTGCAGTTCCTCGTCGCGTTAATCGGGCTCGGGGTGGCAATCGACTACGCCCTCCTTGTGATCTTCCGTTTCCGCGAGGAGCTGCGGCACGGCGCGGATCGCGAAACGGCGCTTGTCGAGACCATGCGGCATGCCGGTCGCTCCGTGATCGTCTCGGGCTCGACCGTCGCTGTCGGGTTGCTCAGCATGATCATCATTCCGCTGCCCTTCATCCGCTCGATCGGCATCGGGGGAATGCTGATTCCGACGGTCTCGGTGTTGACGTCGATCACGCTGCTGCCGGCCATGCTCTACACACTCGGGCCGCGAATCAACAGTCTGCGCGTCCTGCCGCGTCGGCTTGTCGAGGGGAGCGACGACCCGAACAAGGGCTTCTGGAACCGTTGGGCGCGAACCGTGATGCACAGGCCGCTCGTCGTCGGCGCAGTGGGGATGGCGATCGTCGGGCTACTGCTCTTCTACGGCCTCCAGCTGAACCCGGCCGATGCGCAGGCGAAGGATCTCCCCGGCGGCGGCCCTGGGCACCAGGGGGCGCGGGTGCTGACCGACGCCGGGATCACCGAGGGCGTCCACAAGCCGTTCCAGATCGCCGTCGAGGGGAGCGTCACCCCGGCGGGGCTCGATCAGCTTGCGGCTCGACTAGACGACACCGAGGGGATCGCGGGCGCCGCGGCACCACCGCCGGCACGCGCCGGCGACTTCGCGCTCGTCGAAGCCTTCTCCACGACCGACGGCTCGAGTAGAGAGACGAGGGATACGGTCAACCGACTGAAAGACGATGTGCTCCCGGCGGCCGAGTCCGAGCTCGGCGGGGGAATCCAACTCACGCTTGCCGGTATCCCCACCGAGGAGCGCGAGTTCATCCGGGCCGTCTATGGGACGTTCCCGTACGTGCTCCTCTTCGTGATCGTGCTCACCTACCTGCTGCTGATGCGGGCATTCCGCTCGGTCTTCCTGCCGCTCAAGGCCGTACTCCTGAACCTCGTCTCGCTCGGCGCGGCCTACGGGATCATCGTCTTCATCTTCCAGAAGGGGAACGGCAGCGAGGCGATCTGGAACGTGCCGGCGACAGATTCGATCATCTCCTGGATCCCGCTGATGATCTTCGCGTTCCTCTACGGCCTTTCGATGGATTACGAGGTCTTCATGCTGACGCGGATGAGGGAGGCCTACGACGAGACCGGTGACACCGTTCGCGCCGTCTCACTCGGGCTCGCGCGCACGGGCAAGCTCGTGACGAGCGCCGCCCTAGTCCTCATGTTCGCCTTCTTCGTCCTGTCGACGAGCCCGGGCACCGACATCAAGCAGTTCGGAATCGGCCTCGCCGCAGGGATCATCTTCGACGCGACCGTGATCCGGGCCCTGCTCGTCCCGTCGATCATGCGCGTCATGGGCCGCTGGAACTGGTGGCTGCCGAAGGGCGCAGCCCGCGCGCTTCGCACCGAGCCGAGCCCGCTTACCGAAACCCGATAGCGACCCCTCCGGCGAAGCCGTGCGGGCTGGAGCCGGTTTAGCCCCACGGCGAGGGGAAAGCCAAAGCCTTCCATTCGCCAACGAGAGGGGCAGGATGATCATCCGAATCGATCGCGTCGCAGCTGAGCTGCCGCCGCCGTCCGCACCGGATCCGGAAGGCGCTGCCGCCGTCCAGGAACTGCTGGGCGGCCGCTTCGGCGAGATGTCGACGTTCATGAACTACACGTTCCAGTCGTTCAACTTCCGGGCCAGGCAGGACGCGCGTCCGTTCTACGACCTCGTCGCGAACATCGCAGCCGAGGAGTTCGGCCACGTGGAGCTCGTCGCGGCGACGATCAACACGATGCTGACCGGCGCGACTCCGGCGCGAAACGGCCGAGCGCCGGGCAAGCCGCTCGCGAGGATGAAAGGGGTCGGCAACCCGCATCACTTCCTCGCCGGCGGCCAGGGAGCCCTGCCGCAGAACTCACAGGGCAGGCCCTGGAACGGCGACTACGTCTTCTCCTCGGGTGACCTCGTCGAGGATCTGACCCACAACTTCTTCCTCGAGACCGGTGCGCGGAACGGGAAGCTCAAGGTCTACGAGATGGTCGACCACCCCGCCGCCCGCGCACTCACGGGCTACCTCCTCGTCCGCGGCGGAGTGCACCAGGTCGCCTATGCACGGGCGCTGGAGCGGCTGACCGGAGCAGACCTGATGAAGCTCTTCCCCACTCCGCGGATTCCGACGGAGAAGATCCCGGAGTGCAGGCCGCACATCAAGCGAGGCGACCACCTGCGGCTCTACCGCTTCTCGCCGAAGGATTACCTGGAGCTCGGCGCCGTTTTCAACGGCCCGCATCCGGAGA
>Ga0180121_10000287_pt1 | contig 20442 bp, 24 predicted proteins | sample AntDrymUQ5402106_2_FD_129676 | JGI IMG/M metagenome (GOLD analysis project Ga0180121, IMG submission 129676) | Polar desert sand microbial communities from Dry Valleys, Antarctica - metaG UQ540 (21.06) (version 2) (version 2) | ecosystem: Environmental > Terrestrial > Soil > Desert | place...
CAAATGGCGTCAGGCGCGGATGGCGCACCCTCGGGCGAAGCGGCGACGGCCATCCTGGCGCAGCACTCCACGCCGGGCATGATCATGGGGACAGCCGGCTACATGTCGCCGGAGCAGGCGCAAGGGAAACCGGTGGACCAGCGGTCTGACATCTTCTCTTTCGGCTGCTTGCTCTACGAGGCGGCCACTGGGCAAAAAGCTTTTGTCGGCAACTCAATCGTTGACACGCTGCACAAGATTATTCATGACCCCGCGCCGTCCATCGTGGACCTCAATCCTGCCGCGCCAACAGAATTGCAGCGCGTCATCCGGAAGTGCCTGGCAAAAGAACCAGCCAAGCGCTACCAAACAATCCGCGACACCGCCAACGATCTCGAAGAACTAATCGAAGAACTATTGTGGCAATGGGCAGAAGCTGAAAAGGAACACAAGCGGGCGATCGAGATCAATCCGAATTATCCAACCGCGTATCACTGGTATTCAAACCTACTCAAGGGTTTGGAAAGAAATGACGAGGCAGCGGCGATGATCAAGCGGGCACACGAGCTTGATCCGCTTTCGAGCGTGATCAGCGTTAATATTTCGGCACTGTACCAATTGCAAAATAACCACGACGCGAGCATTGAAAACTCCCTCAAAATAATTGAACTCGATCCGAATTTCGGGCCAGCTTATGAGTACCTAGCACTGTCATATCTGAAACGGGAACGCAATGCGGAAGCCGTCGCCGCATCGGAAAAGGCGGTTACATTAACTAACAGGTCGAGCATTAAGCTTGGTGACTTGGGTTATGTTTATGCCGCCGCGGGAAAACGCGCCGAAGCAATCGCCATCGTCAAAGAACTGGAAGAGAAATATGCCCGAAAGGAAGCGGCTGGGCGAAATGTTGCTGCCGTCTATGCGGGACTGGGCGAAAAGGACAAAGCGTTTGAATGGTTGGAAAAAGACTTCCGAGTACGAAACGGGAAGTTACCGGAAATCCGCTGGCAAATACAGTTTGAACCTCTCCGCGACGACCCGCGATTCAAGGAGCTGCTGAGACGGATGAATCTGCCGCAATGAATTTGAACAAGGTGAGTAAAGAACTCGAAGCCACAACGAATCTGTCGCGTTACCGCATCGTCCTCCAAAATCGGCGAAGGCGGCATGGGCGAAGTTTGGCGCGCTCGCGATTCTAAACTCGGTCGCGACGTAGCAATCAAAGTCCTGCCCACAGCTCTTTGGGAAAACGAAGATCGCATGCGGCGCTTCGTGCAGGAAGCAAAGGCTGCTTCGGCGCTGAATCATCCCAACATCATCACGATTTACGAGATTGAGCAGATCGACTCGGTGAACTTCATCGCGACTGAGTTCATTGATGGTGAGACGCTGCGCCAGCGTATTCGAAACGCGCCGCTCAAGTTCGGCTTAGTGCTCGATGTCGCCGCTCAGATCGCTGGTGCGCTCTCCGCCGCTCACGCTGCCGGCATCGTGCATCGCGACATCAAGCCCGAGAACGTCATGCTGCGGCGCGACGGCATCGTGAAGGTGCTGGACTTCGGCCTTGCCAAGCTTACAGCCGCCGAATCAACGACTGTCGATAATGAAGCGCCGACGAAAGCATTATTCAAGACAGACCCGGCACGGTGGTTGGGACAGCCATCTACATGTCGCCGGAGCAGGCGCGCGGAATTCCTGTAGACGCGCGGACAGACATCTTCAGTCTCGGCGTTGTGCTCTATGAGATGGTGGCGGGATGCTTACCATTTGCCGGATCATCATCGAGCGAAGTGCTCGCTTCGATTCTTAGCGAGAAAGAGCCTCAGCCACTGGCGCGCTACTCAAGAGAAGTACCAGCCGAACTGGAACGGATTGTCTCGAAATCGATTAAGTTCCAGATGCCTCTATTTCCTTTATCGCTTCGTCCCATGAACGATTTGAGCCTATTATGAGTGAACGGATGCGCTCGGGAAGGTCAACTCTTCGCCCAATTCTCAGGTCGACGCTCTCACCTTTTTCCAATAGTCCGTTTCGAGCTTGAGACAGGACTGCGGAAAGGCGAGTTCTGTAGACTCGAAGCTGAACATGTCAACTATCTAGCGAATCCCGTTTCTTCCCCATCAACGGAAAGAGAATCGAGGTTAAGCCCGACGAGCTGTTAGTAACAAAGAGTAAGAACGGGAAACCGCGTACAATTCCTTTAACTTCGGAGGCGAGGCGGATAGCAGAATTTCAGATTGCGGACGCCACAACAAAGAAATTCCTTTTCACCAGTAGGCGCACTGGCGGCAAGATCAGCGAGTTCAAAGCCGCCTTTACTAGCGCAGTCAGTGACGCAAGCTTGGAAGATTTCCGTTTCCATGATCTGCGGCACACGTTCGCGAGTAGGCTGAATGCCGCGGGCGCTGACCCGTTCACGATCCGCGACTTGTTGGGACATTCAACCACGACAATATCTGCGGATTACACGCATACAAGTTTTGAGAGAAAGCGGCAAGCTATTGCGGACATGAGCCTCAGCCGGGGCCAAGTTCGCGGGAGTGTCGCACAAGATTACGGAAAAATTCCGGAAAAAGCACAGCGGATTACGGCGTGATGTGTTCGTAAAGTGTTGAAATTATTGGTAGCGGGGGGGAGACTCGAACTCCCGACCTTGGGGTTATGAATCCCACGCTCTAACCGGCTGAGCTACCCCGCCACATTTAAAATCAACAACTTACCGCTTCTGCTCGCGCCATTATGACGCAATTTTGACGTAATTCGCTACCGTAATATGCGCTGAGTTCAAAAGCTTTTTCGACCAAGGAGCGTGCAGGGTTGCCAAACCCCTGTCTTTTTACAGCTGCAAGATCTCAACGATGTTTACAGCAGAGAGCGTGGGAGTTTTGAACCCCATGGTCTAAATTTAGTGTTGTTGTAATTAAAGGAGTTGGATCGGAAGAGCGGGGGATTCGTGGTCCAAGTGCCCCGATGTGACGATGTAGATTCCGTCACGCAGTGAAAATATTTGCGAGTTTTCTAAGGTTTTCCAGGCAACTCATTCGCCAGCTGCCTCGATAACCCGCGTATAGAGATCAGTTGAGACCCAGAAGCCCGCTTGCGTGATTAAGACCTCTAGCACTGGTTTGACCGCCTTAAGGTGCCCTCGATTCTTGGCTTCGACCAAGACACCCAGAACGCCGATGTAGCGTAACCCAAGGCGAGACGCCATCCGGCGCGCTCGACGCTCATCTAACAACAAGAGATCTGCACTCAATTCAGCGGCAAGTGCAATCGCTTCAGCTTCACCGCGTTCCAACTCGATCTCCATGAGCGCGATACTTGTTTGGCTAGAGACTTTGCGCGATTTAATCCATGAGGCTGTCTCAACCTCATGCGACCCTGGTTGTCCGGTTCCGACGACCACAATCTCGCGATAAACCGCTTCCGGAATCGTGATCTCCTTATAGAGTTGTTGTAACAGATTGAGATGGCCGACTGCTGCGAGGTTTATAATTGGCGACGTGTTGCTGACGACGATCAACGGCCGCTAATCTCGCGTAGGGTCGTGAGATCCTCTTCAAACTCGGGGAGATCGTAGTGGATTGGAATGCTGCGGCTGGCTAGCAGGTGCTGGAATTCCAGCCTACTCATCCCGGCTAGCTTGCTGGCTTGAGCCAAGGTCAGCTTTTCCTTTTGGAAAAGAAGGGCTGCCAACTCTTGCTTTAGCTCCGCAGATGACATGCCGGTTGCTTGGAGGATGTCTTCAGGAATCACCACACTCATAACAAGTGAAGATTACCACGAACGCGGACTGGGACGATATAGGATTTTGCCCGAGCACCTAGAGAACCTCATGAGTTCGGACCTGTCCTACCGAAAATGTCGTCCAGCTTTAAATACCGGCACTTACCGCTCTGACTCAGAGTACTCTGCAGCTGCTCGTCGATTCTTTTTCCGGCTGCTTACGACGCATTTATGTTTGTCTTGACCGTCTTCTACCAACTACTGCGGAGTCTGCTCGTCCCCCGACTCGTACTGCTGACGGAGAATCTTGCCCTGCGCCAACAACTGGCAGTTCTTCATCGCTCGAGGAATCGACCTCGGCTTCGTTGTCGAGATCGCTTGTTTTGGATCGCCTTGTTGCGGCTGTGGCAAGACTGGCGCTCGATCCTGGTTATTGTCAAACCAGCGACGGTGATTAAGTGGCACCAGAAAGGTTTCAAGTGCTACTGGCGCTGGAAGTCACAACGGGCCGGGTTGGACGCCCGAAGATTGGCCACGAGATCCGCGCCCTGATTAGAAGGATGTCGCGTGAGAATCCTATTTGGGGAGTGCCGCGGCTCCAAGCAGAACTGCAGTTGCTGGGCTATACGGTGGCCGAATCAACGGTCGCGAAGTATCGAATCAAGAGTCGTAAGCCGCCTTCACAAACATGGAAGAGCTTTCTGCAGAATCATGCCGGACAGATTTCGGCTATTGATTTCTTCACTGTGCCGACGGTGAGTTTTAACGTCTTGCACGCGTTTATTGTGCTGTTGCATGACAGGAGGCAGGTCGTGCATTTCAATGTGACCTCACACCCGACCGCAGTCTGGACCGCTCAGCAACTGATCGAAGCCTTTCCGGAAGACAAAGCGCCACGCTTTCTCATCAGAGATCGCGACCAGATATATGGCGCGCATTTGCGCAGCCGAATTTCGGGAATGGGAATTGAAGAAGTTGTCACGGCAGCGCGGTCACCTTGGCAAAATCCTTTCGCCGAACGACTGATCGGAAGCATTCGGCGATAGTGCCTTGATCTGGTGATTGTTTTTGGCGAAGAACACCTGCGGCGAATACTGCGAGAATACTTTCGTTACTACCATGAAGTCCGACCGCATCAATCGCTCGCAAGGAATCGCCCGTACCCCGAGAAGTGGACGCACCAGCGAACGGAAGAGTGATCAGTATTCCGCAGGTAGGCGGACTGCATCATCGCTACGTCAGGGCGGCGTAGAACCAGGGAGCTCAGAAATATGACCCGTAATGTGGTGCAACGTCTGGCGGTGGTGCGCCTTAGAGAGTGTATGGTCCCCGGTCCACCTGGCTGGAACAGGGGGACGCTCAAGAAAGACCAAAGCCAGATCAAAAAAGCTGCGCCGGAACCTCAGATTGAGTTTTCGGTACGCACAAGACAGGAGCTGCGCCGATAGCTGAGAACATCGAGGTCCAGATCAAACTACTGTCTTGTCGAGTCAGATCGAATTTTCGGTACCCACAGGATTAACCGGAGAGCGAAGAAAGTATTAAGTGTCTTGCAGCCCGCCTTGGAGCAGTGCGTAGCGAACGATGTCGACGCGGCTTTTCATGCCCATTTTGCGCATCCCGTTGGCTTTGTGTACCTCGACGGTTTTAACGCTCACGTTGAGGCGCGCGGCTACTTCTTTGTTGATGTGACCCCATGCGATGAGGCGTAGGACTTCCGTCTCGCGGTCACTCAAATTCGCGTCCGCGGATGCGCCGCGAGCGGCTCTGCCGTCACGAATTTGAGTGACCGCCTTTTGGGTGATCGCCGGATCGAGATACGTCTGACCGGCGGCGATGGCGCGAATCGCGCGCAGCAGTTCCGCCGACTTGCTCTGTTTCAGCACGTAGCCGCTCGCGCCCGCCTGCAGCAGTTGTTGCAAGTAGCTGTCGTCCGTGTGGCGCGTCAAGGCCAAAATTTTCACTTGCGGGCATTTCTGCTTCAGCTTCTTTGTCGCTTGGAGACCGTTTAGCTCCGGCATCGAAACGTCCATCACGACTCGTTGGGCAGAAGCTCTTGCGCGAGTTGCACGGCGACACGACCGTTATCGGCCTCGCCGACTACCTCCATGTCAGGTTGCGAGTTGACCAGAAGTTTCAACCCATCGCGGATCGTTTCATGATCCTCCGCTAAAAGGATGCGCAGCTTATTCATCCGTCTCTCCTGTCTCCGGTGCGGGCGGCACAGGAATTCGCACGACCACGGTGGCACCGTCGTTTGGCTGTGATTCAATCTCTAGTGTGCCACCGACCAGCGTGGTGCGTTCGCGCATTCCGATCAGCCCTAGTCCTTTGTCGTCCACGCCGAACTCCTGCTGCAAGTCGAAACCTACGCCGTCGTCTTCGACGATGAGCGAGACTTGATCGGCGCGGCGTTCGAGCACGATGGCGACATGGGCGGCCTGCGCGTGCTTGGCGATGTTGTTGAGAGCTTCCTGCGCGATGCGATAGAGCGCGGTTTCGATCTCCGGCGTTAAGCGAATTCTATCCATTCCGCTCGCATGCAGTTGAACAGGAACGCCGAGATGTTGTGGCCAATTCTGGACGTAGGTGGAAAGCGCCGCCTGTAGACCGAGATCGTCGAGCGCCGTCGGGCGCATTTCCCAGACCATGTGATCAACATCCTCGTCTAGTTGCCTGGCAAGCGTTCGTAATGCATCAACCTGTTCGCAGAGGTTCTCATTCTCACGGCAATGTTCTTTAACCGCATCGAGTTTCAGTTTCATTACGGTCAATTGCTGCCCGAACTGATCGTGCATCTCGCGGGCGATGCGGCGGCGCAGCAACTCGACGCTCTCGCCTTCGATGCGCCGCCGCTCTCTGACTTCCTCCTGCAAAATGGCGTTCATCCCGGAGAGCGCGACCGTGCGTTCTCCGACTCGTTGCTCAAGCTCTTCATGAGACTTTTGCAATTCCGCTTCACTGCTGCGTAAGGATTCTTCCGCCTGCTTGCGTTCGCTGATGTCTTCGACAATCGCCAGCATGTAAAACGGTTCGCCCGACGATTGACTAACGAGCGTTGCGGTCATTTGCCCCCAGACGAGACTGCCGTCTTTGCGAAGGTAGCGTTTCTCTATCGAATAGCCGGGGATTTCGCCCTTCATCAGTTGGCGTGTGAGCGCCTTTTCCCTTTGGTAATCGTCGGGGTGCGTCAGATCTCTGATTGTCATTACACTGGCTTCCTCCTCCGCGTAGCCGACGATTTTGCAGAAGCCGGGATTCACCCTTAGCAGTGTTCCGCCGAAAGACGCCTGCACGATGCCGACGTTTGCTTGTTCAAACATCGCCCGGAACCTCTCTTCCGATTCGCGCAGATGTGGTTCCGCCTGTTTGCGCTCGGTGATGTCGCGAATAATAGCTTGCAGTACATTGTCTCGAATCATCCTCCCGCTAATTTCAACCGGGAGAAGCACTCCATCTTTGCGGCGCAACCGGCGTTCCCTTAAAATTGATTTCCCCGCTCGTAGCTCATCGAAGCGAATAGGATCAACAGCAAGGTCTTCAGCGGGGATTAAGTCTTTCACGTCGAGCCGCAGCAGTTCTTCATGCGTATAACCGAGCATCTCGCATAGTTTCGCGTTTGTCTCAATAAAGTTTCCCTGCATGTCGTATGTGTGAATGCTGTCAGAGGCTTGTTCCATCAGCAACCGATACTTGTTTTCGCTTTCCCGCAGCGCCAGTTCCACCCGCTTGCGCTCGGCAATATTTCGGATAGCAGTAATAATGTAGGTTCGTCCTGCGATAATTGATGTCGAAACAGCTGCTTCAAGGTCAAGAAGAGAGCCGTCCTTGCGTTGGCCCTTAAATTCATAGAGAGACGGAGTATTCTCTCCGCGCCTGCGACCCCTGCCGTATTCCAACATTCTCTCTTGATCCTGCTCAGAGAGGACAACCGAGATATTTTGGCCGATGAGTTCCTCGGGCTTTTCGTAGCCGAAGAGAGCCAATATGATCTGTTAGCGTAAACAATTATTTCATTCTCTTCGACGAGAATTCCATCGCGCGAAACCTCAAGAATGGCGCTTAACCACGCTTCGCTCTGTTTAAGCTTCTCTTCAGCCTGTTTGCGCGCTGTGTGTCTCGGACCATGCCCTGCAACACTCCCGCTTGAAGCATCCTGCCGCTAATCTCCACGACCAAGAGGTCACCGTCTTTGCGGAGCAATTGGCGCTCGCGAATGAGCGTCTTACCAAAACGTAGTTCGTCGAAGCGAATTCGAGAAGAATTCCTCCGCTGGGATGAGATCTTTTACATTTAGCCGAAGGAGCTCCTCTCGCATGTAGCCAGCATCTCGCACAGACGAGTATTGACGGCAATGAAATTTCCTGGAAGTCGTAGGTGTGAATGCCATCGGAAGCTTGTTCCATCAGCATTCGATATCGTTGCTCGCTCTCGCGCAACGCGATTACTGCCGTTGTTTCACGTTCGCTCATGGCGGCTCCACATAATTGCGTGATTCAGTGTTTAAGTCCAGTCCCAAGCTGCGGTGCTTTATAAACAGTCACCTCAAGTAATTGTTGTCTCCATGAGTCTAATCCGCGCTTATCAAACGGCCTCTCCTTGGTCCATCAGCGAATGTTGGTCCATCAGCGAATTGACGCCCCCCTGATTTGGGATATAGCATCATCTCTGGCGTTAGCTCGCTAGCCTCACGATGACGCGCTTTGCTGCTATCATTCTGTCAACTAAACCTATCTCAAGCGATTCGCGCTATGGATGCCGTCGAGGGAAATGATTTGATCGCTGAGCATCCGACGTATGATCGGTATTCAGGCGGGTCAGCTACTACAGCGAGTTATGTGAGGGTTAGCACAGGGGAAACTGATCATGCCGAATCGGTCCAAATCACTTTTGATCCATCTAAGATCTCGTATGGGCAGCTGCTCAAAGTGTTTTTTGTAGTGGCCCATGACCCGACCCAATTAAATCGGCAAGGGCCCGACACGGGTGCGCACTATCGCTCGGCCATCTTTTATGTTAACGAAGACAAAAAGCGCATTGCGCAAGCCTATATTAGACAGCCGGATCAAGCTAAAGTTTTCCGACGGCCCGTGGTAAGTCAGGTTGTCGCACTGCAACTTCTATAAAGCCGAGGAGTATCATCAAGACCACGCCGTCAAACACCAGAACCAACCATGCATCGTCATCCATGATCTCCCCAAGGTAGAAAATCTGCGCAGGCAATTTCCGAGCTTTACGTGCGGAAGCAATTTCGCCGGTAACCTTGGCTGAGGTTTGCCTACATGACCTCTGCAGAATGAAGCACCCACCTAGTAACGACCAAGCTCATGCCGTGATCAGAGTCAAAGAATGTCTGAAGGATCCAAAATCCAGCAGGCACTGGCTCGCGCAAAGTTAGGTTAGCCCCACATCGGTGAGGAAATGTTAGTTTCAAATGTTCGTGAAGGGCCGCCCAGCAGATGACAAGCGCGAACTGAAGTGCTCTCATCAGCAAACATCCAAGGCAAGGAAGTATCCGAATGGACTTAACTTCACAGCACGCGTTTTGGCTGATTCGTAACGGTGTCGGCGAGGTACCAGCGCCTTTACCCAACAATTGCAGATGCGACATCGTCGTCATCGGAGCCGGCATTATCGGTGCCCTGATCGCCGACGCTCTCACCGCCGCAGGTCTTTCCGTGATCGTCATTGATCGCCGTTATCCGGGGCATGGGTCCACGTCCGCGTCCACGGCCCTGCTCCAGTATGAAGTCGATACTCATCTCACTGATCTGATCGATAGGCTGGGCCGAGAGCGCGCGGTAGACGCATACCAGGCTTGCGTGGAGGGTGTGCGCTCCATCGAGCGATTGGCGGGCGAACTGGAGGACGTCGGTTTCCGGCGCCGCCCCAGCCTGTATTACGCGTCGCGTTTCCGCGACGTCAAGGTGCTGCGCAAAGAGGGCGCGGCGCGCCGTCAAGACCAGTTGCCCTGCGAAGTGCTGGAAGAAAAGGATGTTAGCAAGCTCGTCGACTTCCGTGCTCCTCTGGCCTTGTGGTCGGAAATTGGCGGCGAGGTTGATCCATGGCGCTTGACCTACGCTCTATTGGAACGATGCGCGACGCGCGATTTTGCGGTGTACGGCCGAACGGAAGCTTTGGATATCATAACGACCAAGACAGGTGTGGAAGTAGGCACGGACCGCGGAAGGATCAACGCCCAGCACATAATTGTCGCGGCTGGTTACGAGTCTGAGCGCTTTTTGCCCAAGCGCGTTGCCAAGCTTCACAGTTCGTTCGCTTTGATTACAGAACCGGTGAAGGCGTTTGCAGGCTGGAGTCAGCGCTGTCTGGTTTGGGAGTCGGCGCGACCTTACCTCTACGCACGTACGACGTCCGACAATCGCGTTTTGGTCGGCGGGGAGGACATCCCTTTCCGCGATTCCGCGCATCGCGATGCGCGCGTGCCTGCTAAGGCCAGGACGCTGATCGACAAGGTGCGCCGTCTGTTTTCCCGCATCGAGATGGAGCCGGCCTACGCCTGGGCGGGAACCTTTGGCGAGACCAAGGACGGCCTGGCTTATATTGGCGCACATCCGGGCGGTGATGCGCGGGTCCACTATGCTTTGGGATATGGCGGCAACGGAATCACTTTCGGAGCCCTTGCAGCGGAAGTCTTGACCGCGGCCATACTGAAGAAGCCGCACCGCTATCGTGACACTTTTGCTTTTGATCGCTGAAGCGCAGAGGAACATCTTCACGGCTTGAACTTAAAGAGGGCGTTTAAGCCAGTCGCCCTCCGCGACCACGTCCAAGTCATCATCCAGGCACACTTCCGTGTTGAGGCCGACGTTGTCAGGCCCAGTTGGCCCAACCACTTGAAAAAACTTCATTCGGCTTGATGAGATTTGAGATTAAGGCTTGTGCTCGCTCTCGATTTGGGGTTCTTGGCTGCTAAAAGCGATCACTCTTTCTTATCAGACAGCGACGCATCTGTATGCGATGTTAGCAGGTTAACGTCGTTCGTTTGATATCTCAGTTAGAATTACTTCAATAAAACGTCGAGCCGAGCTGAAAGTCCGTCAGCTTGAAGTCGGTGTGAAGTTTGGCTCAGCGTATACACGCAATGTCGGATCCTCGGAAAATATGCCCTCGCGCAGGAACCGATAGGTTCTGCTTCTGCCTGCCATTTATGTGCATTGTCGCGGGCCAGCGTATTGAGGGAATCTTATTCAGTCCACGAATCAGAAACTCAGCGTATCGCGTTTAGACAACCCAAGGCACCCCAAATTCTAACACTGCGAAGACTATGCTCTAGTCACCAGCTCTCTAGCATGAACCCTCGCTCGAGATGGAATGTCATGAAAGCTTGGCTGAGGCAGTTTTCTGTACGAAGATACCGCTTCAACCGAAACGAAAACTGCATTAGTCCGGTTTTGCTCTGGCGCGGCACTCCGCGCTTGGCATAAGCATCGCAAAGACGCCGCCGGAGATTCCTACCATGGTCAAAGACAAGCGGCAAGACCGAAAAGAGCCAGCGAAGCCGCGTGATGGCTTGTTTCCGGTTGTCGGAATCGGTGCGTCGGCTGGAGGACTCGAAGCATTCACTCAGTTGCTTAATCACCTGCCGTTTTGATACAGGCATGGGTTTCGTTTTGGTCCAGCATCTCGATCCGGTTCATGAAAGCGCTCTCACCAAACTTCTTTCGAAAGTGACTTCACTGCCGGTAGATGAAGTCACGAACAACACGCGAGTGGAACCGGATCACGTCTATGTCATTCCGCCCAAACACCAGCATGTCCATCGCGGGAGGCTTCTTAAAACTTGTGCCACGCAAGAAGACGGATGGGCAGTATCGTTCCATAGACTATTTCTTCCAATCGCTGGCGGAAGACCAACACGAGCGGTCGATTGCAGTGGTTCTGTCAGGGACCGCCTCCGACGGCTCACTGGGATGCGAGGCGATTAAGGCCGAGGGCGGGATCACTTTTTGCTCAGGACGAATCAGCAAAATACGACAGCATGCCGCGCAGCGCGATCACGGCGGGCTGCATCGACTTTGTTCTCCCCGGAAAACATTGCGAAGGAGTTGGCGCGGATTGCGAAGCATCCTTACGTCGTGAACGCTTCCGGCCAAGCCGCCCGCCTCTGCATGCGGAAGCGGAGCGCGAAGCTGATCAGCGTGACGGCCGGGATGCTGCATTGGCCTCCGGTGGACGGGGCACTCCGCGCACCGGCTCAAAACGGGCGAAGGCCGAGGCGGCAGCGAAAGAAGGGCCTCCAGGCTCCGACACAGACGGCTTCAAGAAAATCCTCCTGCTCCTGCGCAACCATTGCGGCGTCGATTTCTCGCTCTACCAATCGAGCACCATCCAACGGCGCGTGACTCGACGGCTGGTCTTGAATAAACACGACACGCTGGAGGAATACGCCGCTTTTCTGAAAGGCAACGACAAGTCAAACCGGAGAACATCATGCTCCGCACCGACGGCTTCGTGAAGGTGCTGGATTTCGGGCTGGCGAAGCTGACGGAGAAAAAAAAGATTCTAATCGAGGACACGGAAGCTCTCACTCGCGCGATGCTCAATACTGCACCGGGAATGGTGATGGGAACAGTCTATTACATGTCGCCGGAGCAGGCGCGCGGAAAAGAGGTGGATGCGCGCACAGACATCTGGAGTCTCGGTGTAGTGCTCTATGAAATGGCGGCGGGCCGCTTGCCGTTTGCAGGTGAGACGGTGAGCGATTGTGTTGCAGAGATATTGAAGACAGAGCCGCCTGTTTTAAACAGATACGCGTCGGAGGTGCCCGCGGAGCTTGAGCGCATCGTGACGAAGGCGCTCAGGAAAGACAAGGAAGAGCGTTATCAGGTTATCAAAGACTTGGGCCTGGATTTGAAGAGTCTGAAGCAGCGTTTGGAGTTTGAGGCGGAACTTGATCGCACGGGCACGCCGGTGAGATATAGCGAAGCGAGACCCGTCCTGAATGCGCTCCCAGACTTCCCGCGATATAAAAGATAAAAGGCCACCAAGAAAGCGACCATGCCGATATGGAGGGAAAGACAACGACCGCGTCCATCGTGCGACGTTGCGCTTCTGCGTCGGACAAAACCACACGGAGTAGCCACTCGTTCTTCTGCACGGCTTCGGCGGTTGTGGTCAGCACTGGAAACCGTTCGCCGCCCGCCTCGCAGAGCACTTCAGGCTGATTATCCCCGACCTGCGTGGCCACGGCAGGTCCACGAACCCGGCCGGGGCGTTCACACACCGCCAGGCCGCCGCGGACGTGTTCGCCCTGCTCGAACAACTGGGGGTGACGCGCTTCCGCGCAAAGGAGTAGAGACCGCCTAGAGATCTCCGGATTTTTTTGTTTGGTCAAGTTCATTCGCCCGTTTCGCATATACGAGGGCCTCATCCGCTCGCGCCTCAAGCGCCAAATAGATAGCGAACGGCGGTTAGCCTCAAACGAGTTCGGGTCAAGCTCTTATAGCGCTGCTTTTCTTCTTGCGGCAATGCGCAGCAATGACGTAAAAAGGCACGAGTGGCAGAACTATCCCCCGGAACTACGCTGTCCCATTATCGCATCATCAGCAAGATTGGTGCGGGCGGAATGGGTGAAGTGTATCGGGCGCAGGATACTGAGCTGGGCCGGCCAGTCGCCCTAAAATTCCTCTCAGGCGAAGTCGCCGCTCATCAAACCCGGATGAAGCGTTTTATTCAAGAAGCGAAGGCCGCCTCGGCGCTTAATCACCCAAACATTCTTACAGTTTATGAAATTGGCCGTGCCGATGAGGCTACTTTTATTGCTACCGAGTTCATCGATGGCGTCACACTTCGACGGCACATGCGTCAGCGCCTCAAACTGATCGAAGTGCTCGACATTGCGACGCAGATTGCCTCAGCACTCGTTGCCGCGCACGCCGCCGGCATTGTTCATCGCGACATTAAGCCAGACAACATCATGGTGCGCACGGACGGCATCGTGAAGGTACTGGACTTCGGGCTGGCGAAGCTGACCGAAAGGCAAGATTCATCAACAGGGCCCGAAGCAACTACGATGGCCCTCGTCAATACCGAGGCCGGCGCTGTTGTCGGAACGATTGCTTACATGTCGCCGGAACAGGCCGCTGGACGTGAGGTTGATGCACGCTCGGATGTTTGGAGTCTGGGCGTCGTTCTCTATGAAATGATCACCGCGCGTCCGCCATTCGAGGGCGTGTCGAAGAGCCACACCATTGTTGCGATTACTGACAGTGAGCCGTTGCCCATAACTCACTTTGCCCCGGAAGTACCAGAAGCCCTCGAATGGATTATCGCCGAGGCGCTGACTAAAGATACTGAAGAGCGCTGTCAAACAGCGAAAGAACTGCTCGGCAAGTTGAGACGATTGAAGCAGCGGATCGAGTCCGGTGCCATGCCAACGTCGCCGTCTGATCTCAATCGTTCCGTACCGCCACAGTCATCACTCGCGCCGACAACAAACTCGAATGCAGGCTCACTCGCAGCGAAAGAGACCTCGCTGCAAGAAGCCGGAAGATTGACAGCGCGCTCAGAAGATCTCGCCGACACGCGAGCCCTCTCAAGCGTTGAATTCGTAGCCGCGCGGATAAAGCAACATAAGAAGGCGTCTATTGCGGTGCTCGTGCTCGGCTTTTTGGTTGCTAGTGCGATTGGCTTCGGACTGTACGAGCTGTTCACTCAACCTAGACAGTTCGGTCCGCCAAGGATGACGGCGCTAACGACGGGCGGGAAAGTTAACGGCGAGGACATAAACGGTCAAGTCGCGATTTCGCCTGATGGCAAGTACGTGGTTTGCGCCGCGAATGACGCCAAACAGCAAGCCAGCTTGTGGCTCAGGCAAGTATCGACGAACAGCCTGGTGAGGATCGTTCCGCCGGAAAACGGTGGTTACCTGGCCACAACCTTCTCGCCTGACGGGGAATTGATTTATTACGTCGCCATGTTGGAAAGAAACAAGTTCGTACCTACGCTCTATCGCATTCCTATCCTGGGTGGCAGTCCGACAAAAGTGCTTGACCGCGTTTTCAGTGCTATTGCGTTCTCCCGTAACGGCGAACAATTCGCTTTCGTGCGCAAGAATAAAGAAGACATGGCGCTGATGTTGGCAAATACCGACGGCAGCGGACAACCCAGGACTATTGCCGTGCGCAAACAACCGAATGGTTTCTCTACTTCGGGACCATCATGGTCGCCAGACGGAAAGCGAATCGCTTGCGGCATTTTCAATGGAACGGGCGCCAATTACTCGAGCGTCGCAGAAGTTCCCGTCGAAGGTGGAGACCCGAAGCCCATCGGGTTTGAAAAATGGGCCAGAGTCGGCCGAGTAATCTGGCTCGCAGACCGCAGCGGGTTGATCATGACTGCTCAGCCTGAGTCCTCATCTATCGGCACGCAGATTTGGTTTCTTCCGTATCCCAGCGGCCAGGCGCGACGGATAACAAACGACTTGAACGGTTATGGAGAAGTTAGCCTGGGGTTGACCTCAGATTCAGGCACTATCGCTACGATCCAACAGGTGAACTCCAGTAGCATTTGGATCACTGCTCCAAATGACGATGAAAGTCACGCCCGACAGATTCTCAAAACCAACCTTCCTGAGACGGTCGCATGGACACCGGATGGGAAATTAGTTTATGCGAGTCGCGCCGGAGAGAATTGGGACATTTGGATGGTTAATCGCGACGGCTCAAAAAGCAGGCAGTTGACAGCCGACGCTTTCATCGATCAGCAACCATCGGTTTCTTCCGACGGTCGCTATGTCGTTTTCCAATCCAATCGATCGGGCAGCCTGAACATCTGGCGAATTGATGCCGACGGTAACAACCCAAAACAACTGACCGATGGCAGTTATGTTGACGAGTCTCCGGTCTGTTCTCCTGATGGTCAGTTTGTGATTTTCATGTCGATGCGCTCCGGTGCATCGGCCATTTGGAAGGTGGGAATTGATGGCGGGAATCCAGTGCAATTGACCAATCACCCTTCTCAATTCCCATTAATATCCCCTGATGGCAAGCTGATCGCGTATTTCTATCTTGACGAACAGGCAAACAACCAACCCACGTTGGCGATGATTCATTCAGAAGGTGGCGAGCCTGTAAAGACGATTGATCTTCCTCGTACCGTTCAACCTATCGCGTTCGCATGGATGCCTGATGGACGGTCGATTGCGTACCTTGATACCGGATCCGGGATCCTAAACGTTTGGAGTCAACCTGTTGACGGCGGCGCGCCAAAACAATTAACTAATTTCAAATCAGAATTCCTAAACAGTTTTGCCGTCTCGCGCGATGGCAAGATTGCGGCATACCGCTTTTCCGCGTCGAGAGACATTGTCCTGATTAAGGGTTTCCGGTAAGGAAGTGCTAAGTCGCTCGTGTGTTTCACGAACGTTTTTACGCCGAGGGCGTTCGCTAATTCCAGCCCGGGTTTGCTTTGAAACCCTGGGCTCACGAATGCCCCAAGAGATTCTTCGCAACTCTGAAGGAGTTGCGGCCTATCGGCGGGCGGGGACGCAACTCTTTGAGGGTTGCGTCTTCGAGAAAATGAGATGCCTGGTCCCAGGGTTGCGAAAACGCAACCCTGGGCTGGAATTAGCCAACGCTTTCAGCCGTTACTCAGATGGCAGCTTGGGATCTGAGCCGGACCTAATGATTCTTTGCACTACTCTAGTTGGAGCGACCCTGGGTGCGCCACGCGAGTCGCGGCGTGAGCGAATCACCAAGCTCGTGGTCCAGATTCAACGGGCTGATTACGAAAGCGACCGAGTAGCGCTTGGACGCCTATATCAAGACCTGGTACCATTCGTCGACGAACGGCACTGGCTGGCCATTGCTGAACTTGAACGCTCGACAGACAAAGGGCGAGACCGCATGACATCAGAGCCCCGATGGACCTGTGCGTTATGCATCCCTGATTTGGATATGGCTGACGTCAGAGGAATTGTGTCACGGTCTCCACGTCCTTTGACTCAATAATGCGCGCGTCAGTTTCTGGCTGCCTGGCCGATAGGAGGACGTTGTGAGCCAGAAGGAATTGAGAACGACATTCAGCCATCCGACACCGGAGTTGCCGGTAGCGGACGTCGAACGAGCTCAGCAGCATTACCGTGACACCCTTAGGTAGTAGCTCCTTTCGGGGAGGGGAAAAGTGAATCTGCCACGAAACACCATGGTCCTCCCCGGAAGGAATACTGCTGCTATTGACTGGTGGAAGGAAAGCGAAAGAGTGAGTGATCGCCCGTAAGTTTTTATCTATCCGCCCGCAGGCGGATTTAGTTCACAAAGCCTTGCAGCTGACGGCGCGACAGCGTGTTTCTCAAGTAATCTTGTTCCTTCAGGTTGGATGCTGATCGCGCGCCGCAGCTGAAGGCTAGCGTTAGCGGTCAAAGGGTAAACCGTGGCAGAACATACGGCCTACTTATTCGCTGTTCCCCAGGCAGCTCGTTTAGGAAGCCTCGCCGGCATTAAGTCTGACTTAGAGAATGTGGTGCAATATTGCGATCGCATGATCGAGCGGTATTGTGGTGACCATCTGAAAGAGTCGCCGTTCCACATCGTCGGCTTTACGACGCCGCTTGATTTTCTGATTGGGAAGCGCAGTCCGCCTCGGCGTGCGTTGCATACGCAAGGTGCTTTGCTTCCGGAGTTCGTGGCTCTCTCGACCCCACGCATCTTGGCTCGGCAGACAACGACCTGAGGTCGCTACACGGCTTTATCATCGATATGCGAAATAAGCACTTGCACACTCGGTAAACCCGTTTGAGGAGAATCAAATCACTGTTCAGATCTCTGATGCTTTTCAGTCAGCTGCAGAGATAACTACCATCGGTGTCAGTCATAGTCGTCGCGTGGGGTTCCAGATGGACGTGCCGGCTCAATTGAAGGGGCTTGCATCGTGGTGGCTTGAGAAAGTGGAGGCAGAGATTGTTACTGAAAGGGAGAAGCTCCTCCACCTTGTGCAGAAGTCCTCACTCTCGGACCTAAGGGCAGGCGGCATCCCAGGCTCAGGACCAACCGCTCAAAGCAACAGCAATGTCGCGAAGCGGAGACGGGCCCATGACCGCTAACGTATTAAGAATTAGTGTGGGGCGGTGAATGGAGGCGAGCGGCGGGAGGGTCAACGAGCCGCCACACAATTCTGTGTTGAACTAAGCGCTCCCTGACTGCCGTCGCACGCATAACACAAGTATCATACGTGAAACGCTGAAAGTAAGGGTGTTAGGTGGTTTCTGGCGAAGCGGCACGTACAGATCCGACTACAAGCAGCGCGTTTTTATTTTTTTGTCGGAAAAGTCGGCAGAATCAGCGGCAACTGGAATAGATAAGCACCGGCAAATTCGCGGGAGCGACAGGACTGATTTTTGTTCGCTTCAAACCAGCGGGTGATCCTGCCGTCGGGCCTTTTGAATCGGAGATCACCGCGGAGATCTGCTTCGCCCACCATCGCGACCTGCCGTGAGCGAGAATGATTGCCGATTGGCAAGGACGATTACTATTCAACGAACCTGCGAAGCAGGTCTGTTCGCCCAATCGCGACCTGCCGTAAGCGAGAAATACGTGGGCAACGCCCACGGACGATCATCCTTGCGGTGACGGTTTCAGTAGCCCCAGCGCCATGTGACGCTGTAGACGCGCGCGAGTTCGTCAAGATTTGCTCGCAGTCTTGACCACTCCTTCGTCACGTTGCTCCGCAAACGATTACGGCGCAAGAATGCCTCAATGCTCGAGGCACGCTCCAGAACGGATTGCACGTCAGCACTGGTAGATTTGTGATCGTCGAAGTGCTCATGCAAAGTTTTCGTTTGCGCATAGAACTCTTTGACGAAAGCGTTGATGTCATCTTCGCGCCGGGTGCCGTCAAACCGGCTCTTATCCAGCCCCGCGTCAAGCGCCGAACGAAACTTGTCGGATTGCTGTTCAATGCGGTGAATGATTTTTTCTACTTCACGATCAGTAATCCGATAAGGCACGTTGGAGACGGCTGTTCCGGCTGGATACGTAGCGTTGGGATAACCGCCAGTCGGGTAGTCGAACCAGCGCCAACTGACGCCATACGCCGCCGCCAACTCATCGAGCGTAACTTTCAGTGTGGACCAGTCGTCTTGTGCGCGTGACGAGAGCCGATTGCGCCGCATGAAGCTGTCAATGCGCACTGCTCTCTCAAGCACAGACTGCACGTCAGGCGCGGTTGATTTGTGATCGTCAAATTTGTCGTGCAGAGTTTTCGTCTGTTTATCGAACTCTTTGACGAACGAGTTGATGTCGTCTTCGCGATTGCTCCCATCCAAGCGGCTCTTATCGAGTGCGGCATCGAGGCTGGACCGGAAGCTGTCGGACTGTTGCTCAATGCGGTGAATGATCTTTTCCACATCCTTATCGCTGAGACGATAAGGTTGGCCGACCACCTGGGCCATAACAGGGGCAGCTAACAAAGTAGAGAGCACACAGAGGCCTAAAACCACCATCATTCTTTTAACCATAAGTTTTCCTCGTCGGATTAGGTGTTGATTGGAAGGGGGCGGAAGTGATTATAGTGCCTCCGAGTAACCATAGCGAGCCACGGCAGCGCTTGGCAAAAAAGCAACCCGCGCTCCCGCGTTTCTAAGGAGCGGTGATGAAAGATTGCCGATTGCCAATTGCCAATTGCCAAATTGCCAATTTCTGCTTGGTAACACCCAACTCTTTGGAGCGCGGCAACTGTCGCCGCTTCTAATTCTCGCGCGCAACGCGTCGAGTCAGAGCCCCGACGTGTCCGGGCGCAATAAGGTAGCCCGGGGCAAACCGGGGTCCCTGGGGGGGCAGCCCCGCTGGGGTGGTAGCGCCCCTGGGAACCGATCCCCATAAACACACATCGCTGACCCCAATGGGTCGGCGATGGTTTTCTTGACATCTGACAACTGCCTACTCCTTGTCATAGACCGCCACACTTCTAAACTTCTTCCCCGACGCATCGGTTACATTCGTAGTAATCGTGCGCATTTTTCCATTGGGGGACAACGCTATGGTTCCGGTGAGCGTGACCTTGCCGCCTTTCCTCCCGGTTAACGTCATCGTGCGGCGGTTAACAACTCGATAGGACCGCTCGTCTGAAGTGGCATCACCGGTGACTGGATAGAATTTCCTGTCAAACTTCCCGGTCCACTCGTTATGCGTGGCACTACCATCGCCGGCGGTGCCATCTACTATTACCTTTATGTCGTCGCCCGCCGCCTCATAGACAACGGTGTGATTTTTAGCCGCGCCCGCGGCGATCTTCGATTTGGCCTCATTCAGCTTCCACGTACCCATGTGCGGGCTTGTTTGGGCGTAACCGACTGCCGTAACGACGAAGCACAGCGCCACAGCGAACAGAATCATTCTTGCTTTCATCTTTTCTCCTCTGACAACAAGTCTGGGGGTGATGTATCGCGCGGCATTCTATGGCCGCGTTCTCCATTCCGCAACTACTTTCGCGCACGCATTCCTCGCACGCGCGCGTCGCGTCAAGTCGAAGCGCCAAAGACGCGTCATAGGGTAACCGGAGGCAACACCGGGAAATCAGACTTTTTCGTGGTTTCCTTAATCGACGATCAGCAAATCGGCAATCGCCAATTGGAATCCTGTATAATCCCGCCGCATGTTCTGGCTCACTCTCAGTCTGGTGCTGTTCTTCGTTGGCATCGTGCTGGTTATCTGGACTTGGTGGCACAGATCCGATCCAAATCCTCTTCCGAAGGTTCGGGAGGTTGGCTGAACTCCA
>Ga0180121_10000288_pt1 | contig 20389 bp, 18 predicted proteins | sample AntDrymUQ5402106_2_FD_129676 | JGI IMG/M metagenome (GOLD analysis project Ga0180121, IMG submission 129676) | Polar desert sand microbial communities from Dry Valleys, Antarctica - metaG UQ540 (21.06) (version 2) (version 2) | ecosystem: Environmental > Terrestrial > Soil > Desert | place...
TGAATCTCAGGATCGAGAAGCCCCGTAGGTCTTATGATCTGCTCGCCGATGACTCCTTCACTTTTTTCCAATTCATAATTTCCGGGAGTGGCGCTGACATAGATTGCCTGCTTCACCATAGATTCCCATTCTTCAAATGTCATTGGCCTGTTATCAAGGGCAGATGGTAATCTGAATCCATATTCAACGAGAGTTTTCTTTCTCATACGATCTCCGTTATACATTCCTCCGATTTGAGGAATCGTAACATGCGATTCATCGACGACCAATAGGAAATCTTTTGGAAAGTAGTCGAACAGGCAGGATGGCCTCGAACCCGGAGCTCTGCCGTCCATATGACGCGAATAATTCTCTATCCCGCTGCAATAACCAACTTCCTGAATCATTTCAATATCAAAATTTGTCCTTTGCTCAATCCTCTGAGCTTCAATAAATTTTCCCTGAGTTTTAAAATACTCCACTCTTTCCTCCAATTCTTCTCTGATTTTTTCAATGGCTGAATCAACTTTATCCTTACTTGTCAAAAAATATTTTGCCGGGTAAAGCACCACACTTATGTCTTTGCCAATTATCTTACCGTCTGACCTGTTTATGTAAGAAAGTTTTTCAACAACGTCGTCAAATAATTCTATCCTGATGCCAGTTTCATCTTCATATGCAGGAATAACTTCGACTGTATCTCCTCTCACCCGGAATGTCCCCCGTTTGAATTCGACATCATTCCTTACATAATGTATATCTATGAGCTTCGATAATAATTTTTTTCTTGAAATCTTTTCACCGGCTTTTACAACAAGTACTTGCTGTGCATACTCATCGGGCGCGCCAATACCGTAGATGCAGCTGACTGAAGAGACTACTATTACATCCTTTCTTCCTTCAAGTATGGATGCAGTTGCCCGTAATCTTAATCTGTCAATGTCTTCATTGATCGAAAGATCTTTTTGAATGTATGTATCTGATGAAGGAATGTAAGCTTCCGGTTGATAATAATCATAATAAGAAATAAAAAACTCTACACGGTTATTCGGAAAAAATCTTTTGAATTCTCCATAAAGCTGTGCAGCAAGAGTCTTATTGTGTGACATTACAAGCACAGGCTTACCTATATTTTCTATCACGTTTGAAACAGAAAAAGTTTTTCCCGAACCTGTAACTCCGAGAAAAGTCTGATGCTTGTCACCGCGAATAATGCCTTCGGTAAGTTCTTTGATAGCGCTTGGCTGATCTCCGGTTGGTTTGTATGTTGATTCTAACTTATAACTCATTTATATAAATTTTAATAATTTTTATGAGGACTTGAAAACGTTCCAGTACCACCCCCTCAATTCCCCTCCTTGCAAGCCTGCCTGGCGCAGACAGGGAGGGGGAAGGCCTGCTTGCCGCAGGAGGCTGTCTCAAAACCCTCAAAAGCTTTTCAACACAGAGGCACAGAGTCACAGAGGGTTTTTTCAACTTTTTTTCTCTGTGTCTCTGCGTCTCTGTGTTAATATTTTAGTTTTGAGACAAGCTCCGCAGGCAGGGGGAGGTCCATCCGTGATCAATATTTTTCAGGATTAATTCTCTTTAAAAAATTTTCTGAAATATCAGATCCGGGATAAATTAACAAAGCTCTTTCAAAATCATTTTGAGCTTTTGCCAGATCCCCTGTTTCATAAAAATATTCCCCTCTCATTTCATATGCCCTGTAATTATCAGTTGAACCTTCAACATATAAATCAAAAAATTCCAAAGCTTCATTGAAAGCATGTCGCTGCATAAAAGATTTACCGATCATTCCTGAAATCACATCCTGTTCTTTTTTCTCTTCCAATCCTTTTAAAAAAAATTCTTTTGCTTTGGCAAACTGATCCGATTCAAGGAGAAGTTGTCCTGCGAGAAAGTTAAGAAGTCCATAGCCGGTATTTGACCTCTCATGTGTTTCAATAAGTTTGAAGATTTGTTCATTCATTTTTACGGGTTGGTTGCCGAATTCTTTTATTACCAAAGCATCTCTTAAAACATTTTCCGGAAACAATAATTTTAAATCAGAAATTTTTTTCTCAAAGTTTTCCGGGAATGTAAAAACCTTCCTGATCCTGTCAGGATATTCCCTGTATGCTTGGATGTACTTACTGAAGAATGATACAGGTCCAAATGTAATCGATTCTAGCAACGCATTCCTGCCCAGTGTAGTTTCAATAATATATGCCATCTGAGTTGCCATTGTATAAAACGGGGCGTTACCTGAATACCCCATATTTATCAGACTATCTATAAGCTTTCTGCTGTCCTCCTTGTAAATATGTGAAAAAGTTTTGTTAAATAATTGAAAATCTTTCTCAAGTAAACCCCAAGGCCTCGTCTCCGTTCCTATCGGACCAACGTAGTTGGCTGAGCCCTGTTCAAGTATATTGGAGAGCAATTTTATCAGATCCATATCTTTGCTGTCTACAACATATTCTTCGACTGGAAGATGAATTTCTTTCTGGGCAATTATGAATAACTGATGAATAATATAACTGACAAGATAACTGAAGTCATCACCAAAGTATTCAAGGTGTATAGCAAGTTTATTTTTCCTGGAAACCCACCCGGGATTTTTTTCTCCGAATAAAAACAACAGTCCTGCATCAAAAAATATTCCTTCAGGTAAATATTTCGATATGTTTTTCTCTATGTCAAATCGTATGTTGTTTTCATTTTCACGAATTGTATTAATCACCTCGCGAAATTCTTTTTTATAAACTGACACGCCTCCAAAATTCCATAAAGACCGGGGATTAACCCATCTATAAATTGAATAAAGAGGGTTTTCAATTGCTGCTTCAGTCAAATTATATGTAAGAAAATCTTTATTAAGGCTTTCTGTATTCTTTGGGTCGATTATCTCTTTATATCCTTCTGTTTCGAAAATCTCATTCAGTGAACCGGTACTGTCAAAATAATTTAAAACTGTTTCAGCTCCTGCATAATCAAAATTTATTTCAAATTCCTTTTCCAATCTTTTAATCGGCTGTAGAAGATAAGTTCTGTTTTTAAATTCGAAAATATCTTCCTTCTTATGAACCTCCCTCATATCAGACAGCTTTAAAGAGGATTCGATAAGTCCCGAAAGATCTTCAGAAACAGTAAAACCTTCAAATGTTTTTTTAAAGAGAGAATCCAATTTTATTGTTTTATCAGTCTCGAAAAAAGAAGTTTCAGAGAGCTTCTGCAGGTCTTTCAATATTTGCAGCCGTGACAGTTCTTTTAGAATAATTCGAGCATCATCGATGGAAATTTTCTTTTTGAGATCATCTACGGATTTAATCAGACGCGGTTCGATAAGAACCGCTTTGTTTATCAGATCTTCCCAGGACCATTCAGCGTCAAAATCAAAATCATATTTTAGCTGGGAAAAGTTTTTTTGAGGCGTCAGTAAAAATAAAAAAACGAAAACTATTAAATAAAAGATTTTAATATTAAGTTTTCGAAAAAACATACAGAGTTTTTAAATGAATAATAAGCTGCATCTTTATTCAATGCTTGTTACAAGATTAATTTCCTTTAAAACACAGTTAATTTTTTCAAGCTCATAACCTTCACCCGACTTAACAACTGCTTTGCCTTTTGTGTGAGCTATAATTGCAATCTGCTCACAGTGGACCGAGTCAAATCCAGTGGCTTTTTCAAGCTGAATAACTACATCATCCCACACATGAGCTGAATTAAATAAAACCAACTTTCTTAATTCTGTGACTGTATTCCCGGGACTTATTTTTTCAAAAGATTTTGTACTCATAATATAATTAGAATAACGTCTTAAAATTGATCTTGTTTCCTCTTGCTTATTTAACAGTTTAAAAGATAATTATCGCGCAGAGATCGCAGAGCTAAATATTATTATGAGCTATCTTTGCGGACTCTGCGCCTTTGCGCGATTCAGATACACCTCAAGTGAAAACTAAATTTTTTGTTATAAACGCTATCTATTTACTATCTTGAAAACTGGCAAAGCACTTCGCATATTTGATCCTGTTTATACCTGATTGAATTTGCAGAGCTTCCGAACCCGTTCATATCAATATAGAAGATCAAAAGTTCATGATCTCTTGTTACAGCATATCCTGCAAGAGAGCTTACAGAGTTTAATGTTCCCGTTTTCCCATGAATATTATTTTCAGCTTCTGTTCCGATCATTCTGTTTCTAAGAGTTCCGTCCTTTCCGGCTATGGCCAAAGAACTGTAAAAGGTATCAAAAGTTTTCACATCGTCATACATGTATTTCAAAAGACGGACATATAGATCTGAATTAACAACGTTAAACCGCGATAGGCCCGACCCTTCAAGTATCTCAAAAATATTTCTGGGATTTCCGATAGAGGTTAGAAAGTCTACTACAGCAGATTCGCCTTTGGATATTGAGCCAGGAGGTGAATCATATTTGGCTCCGATTACCTTAAAGACTGTGATAGCGGAATGATTGTCACTTTCTTTGTTCATTCTGGCGAGAACTTCAAAGAGTGAATGTGAAACGTACGCGATTTCTCTTGAAGCGGATGGAGTAACTCCCGATACAACTATACCATCAACCCTAACATTCAAACTTGCTAAATTTTCAAGGAGTAAATTAGCAGCGCTGGATGCAGGATCATATCCGCCGCCATTTTTATTGAGATTAATTGCGCTTATATAAGGCCAGTAATTCTGGTGAGTATCTCCGCTGTAATAGTTGGCAATTCCGTAATGCTGATCATCAAAATAAGATTCGTCATAAATTATATTTCCCGTAATGGTAGTTATATTCCTTTCTGAAATAAGTTTGGCAAGATATCCTATATCACCTGAGTTTAGATCTGGGTCACCGTATCCTTTAAGATAAAGGTTTCCGTTTATAATGCCGTCTTTAAAATCATTGTCATCAGTGGAAGCTTCGGTTTTAAATTCGTAATTAATCCCAAGAACATCAATTGCAGTAGAGGCCGTCACAAGTTTTGTGATTGACGCAGGGATCATCTTCAATTGCGGATTATGCTCATACAGAAGATCATATTTATTCGCGCTCGCTACTTGTACAGATATGTTGCACTGTACGGTACTTACAATTGAATCAATTCGTGCAGATAACTCCCCTAACTTAGTTAAGGACTGTCCGGTATTCACTGATACTACAAGAGAAGATAAATAAATTAAACAAATGGTGAAAAGATTCTTTTTATTAAATTGATTCTTGCTCATTAGTTGTGTCCCTCCGCATTTTTCACGGATAATTTTTTTTATTTATAAAAATTGAAGCTTTCTTCAAAATTCTCTTTGATTGTTTATAAGTTAAAACTTTTTCCGCTCCTTTAAGCGTACACCATTTATAACTTACTATTTCTTTATTATCAATTTTAACCTTATTCGTTTTTGATCCCGCTATGAAATAATCGACTTCTTTTAGAACTTTCATTTTATCTTTATTAATGAATAGATACTTCTCCGTTAACAACACCTTTTTTGACAAAAATTCTACTTCATCAATTCCAGCTTCCTCATCAAGCTCCCTCTTTGCTGTCTGAATGGCCAATTCTTCTTTTTCTTTGTGCCCCTTTGCAAATGACCAGTGACCTTTCCTGTGCTTAATAATAAGATACTTCGTCGAGCGCGGAAACCTGTAATACAATATTACGCCGATTGATTTATCTTTTAATTCCGGCAAAATTCCTTTCAAAATCTAATTAAAAATTTATTCCTGTTCAAACTTTCATACTTTAGCCTTATTCCACACTACATCCATTTCATCTAAAGTCATGTTCTCAAGCTTTGTATTATTCTCTTTTGCAAACTCTTCGATCTTATGAAACCTCTGTTTGAATTTCTTAACGGTTTTTCTCAATGCATCTTCAGGATTTATCTTCAGGAATCTTGAGTAATTTACTATCGAAAACAACACGTCGCCAAATTCATCTTCAATCTCTTTATGTGACTTATTCAACTCTACTTTTTCTTTTAATTCGTTTACTTCCTCCAGGATTTTATCATATACGGGCTTTTCATCCTTCCAGTCAAACCCAACCTTTGATGCTTTTTCCTGTATTCTATAGGCTTTAAGTAAAGCAGGAAGTTCTTCTGGAATACCGTCAATAATAGATTTTCTCCCTTCATTCTTTTTAAGCATCTCCCAGTTCTTTTTTACTTCCTCGCTGTCAGCAACTTTCACATCTCCAAATACGTGCGGGTGCCTGTCGATCAGTTTTTTTGTTTCAGACTCAATGACATCCTTTAAAGTAAAATTCCTTTCTTCCTCTGCAATATTAGAGTGAAAAACAACTTGAAGAAGAATGTCTCCTAGCTCCTTTTTAAGGTCTTCCATATTATTCTCATCAATAGCTTCAAGCGTTTCGTAAGTCTCTTCAAGCAAGCATCTTCTCAAGGAAAGGTGAGTCTGTATCCTGTCCCATGGGCATTCGTTACGAAGACGTTTTACGATTTTAACTAACTCATCAAATTCTTTTAAAGGATTATCTTCCATCGGTTTTTGTATTAAATAAAGATAAAAATTTTATACAAGTTATTCAGTAGGGAAAATTTGCCTTTAATTAGTTTGCAAAAAGCATGAAGCCTCGACAATATTCCTTAGTTTTAATTTCATTCTTTGTTCAATGATGTAACCGCACTCTTTATGGTTGGGGCTTAGATAATTTTTACCAAACATTGATCCTGCCAGCAAATATATACGTTTCATTTTTGTGTGTAAATTTCAAATTAACAGAACCCCCTCTTTCCCGCCTTTTTTCAAAGGGGGATGAAAGGGGGTTAAACTCATAAATTTGTTTACACTATATGAAGTTTAATATTTCCATTTATGAAAAATTCTAGAATTATGCAGACAAAAGAAAGGTGATGAGGCCATAAACTTATTCATGGAGTTTTTCAATGTTGAAAAAAATCTTTTGACTAAGTGCGTTTAAGAGTATGGTTAAAATGAAAACGGGATTGAATAACTTGATTGAATAGCATATTTTTGGAGATTATCAAATTAAAATATCAAAATGAAAATAGGCGTACCTAAAGAAATAAAAACTAATGAGAACAGAGTTGCGTTGACTCCTGTAGGTGCCGAAGTATTGAAAAGGAATGGTCATAAGGTCTATGTGCTTACAGAGGCGGGTTTGGGGAGTGGTTTTACGGATACCAATTATAAAAAAGCCGGCGCTACAATTTTAAAAACAGCCGAAGACGTTTTTAAAACTGCCGATATGATATTGAAAGTCAAAGAGCCGATCAAACCTGAATATAATTTAATAAGAAATGGGCAGGTAGTGTTTACCTATTTTCACTTTGCCTCTTCAAAAGAACTTACGCTTGCAATGATGAAAAATAAATGTATCGCCATTGCATACGAAACTGTTCAGAAGGAAGACGGTTCTCTGCCACTGCTTATTCCTATGAGTGAAGTTGCAGGAAGAATGGCTCCGCAGGAAGGCGCAAAGTATCTTGAAAGAACTATGGGAGGGCGTGGAGTATTGCTCGGAGGTGTTCCCGGAACGGAGCCGGCTGAAGTCGTAGTTCTCGGCGGAGGCATTGTCGGAACAAATGCAGCAAAGATAGCAGCAGGGTTTGGAGCAAAGGTTACAATTATGGATAATAATCTTTACAGGCTGAGATATCTCGATGACGTGATGGCAAAGAATGTATCAACTATGATGAGTAATCCTTACAATATCAGGGAAGCAATCAAAAAAGCAGATCTGGTTATTGGTGCCGTTCTTATCGCGGGCGCAAAAGCCCCGAAGCTTATTACAAAAGACATGTTGAAGCTTATGAAGAAAGGTTCTGTCGTCGTTGATGTGTCGGTTGATCAGGGCGGATGCATTGAAACCTGTCATCCCACTACTCACGAAGATCCAACCTATGTTGTTAATGATGTTGTTCATTACTGCGTAGCGAATATGCCCGGCGCTGTGCCTTTTACTTCTACTATTGCTTTGACTAATGCCACGCTCCCGTATGCTGTCGAACTCGCAAACAAAGGCTGGCATAAGGCGTGTATCGAAAATGAAGAGCTTAAACTCGGATTAAATATGATCGACGGAAGTATCGTTTACAAAGGCGTTGCAGATGCGTTCGGATATAATTTCAAGAATGTCGATGATATGATTTAAAAATATTTAAATCATCATAATTATTTTAAAGCCTGCGAAGAGCAGGCTTTTTTGTATGCTAATAACTCTTTCAATTGTGTTTAGTAGTTTTAATCTTATTTAAAAATAAAGATTTAACCTTAACCTATTAGTTTATTAATTATATGAAAATTATTCATTTATTCTCTTTGTATCTGTCGATGTATTTGTTAGAGTTAACAAAAAAACGGATTCCTTTATTGCAAAGACGCTGTGCGAAATATTCTCATGGATTACAATCATTTGCTCTTTATTCATTTCAATGTATTCCAGGTCAGTACTAAATTTTATCTGACCCTCCAGCAGCTGGACACTCACAATACTATTAACCGAGTGCCTTATCATTTCAGCTCCTTCATGAAGAGCAATTAGGACGATGGTAATGCCTTTTGTTTTAAATACAGTTATTGCATTCCTGTCGCTGTCTTTCCAGGATTGCTCTTGTCTTATTTGTTTGTTATATGCCAGGAGATTGATTGGTACAATTGATGCATCCAAGATCCTGTCACCTTCAGGCCTCTGAGGTGTTCCTTCATTAAATTTAATTTCCATCTGATGCGATAATTATGTTTTAAAGTACTAATTAAATTTGTGGTTTGTGAAGCTTGCATAAATTTATTTCTCTGATTTAATTAAAAATTTTTCAATTTGCCGTCTATGTCTTAGGATATGTACAATTGCGTGTTCGAGAAGTTGTTCAAGGTCATAGCTTGGTCCCCAACTTACCTTCATAATATTTTTCATGACATCGTCGTCAGTCATATCCCACTTGTTTTGTAAAGTTTCAATATTATACTTCAGCATTAAATCAATTTCTTTGCATGCTGCTTCCGGAGTATTTGCTTCATAATTTTTCTTTCTTTCAGTCAAAGGATCACCGAACTGATTTCTTATATAGTTAGCATATCCATATCCTGCACCAATAACATGATTTATAATTGTCTGAATTGATTTGCAGTCAGGGTCATTAGTTTCATGGTCAACTATTTCTTTAAAGTTTGTCTGATCTATTGATTTTAATAAATTCTTCAATTCTTCAGAAGCTCGCTCATATTCATCCATGAGAGCTCCTACTGATCCTTTTCTAAATGTTTTTGTCATTGACTGGATTTTATTTGTAATCACGTTTAGGGTTTGAAGACTTTTATTACTTCAAAATTCATTTTCTTAATATGTCTTCTTGTATTTAAATTTCTGGTTGTGTGTGTCTAAAAGCTTTATCAACAATATACAAATAATAAACATTGAATATTCAATGATCAACTTTAATTTTCCATGGAAAACTATTTCGATTTTTGTATGCATGAATTAAACTGCTGACAAATAGTATTGCTGACACAACAAAAGCAGTCAGCACGATGGATTGTGCTCCTTTCCAGTTTGCTACCCCAACAGCTACCAAAGCCCAAACACCAACAAGAGCAAATTCCCTCATATTTCTGACCCAGGTCATCAGCAAATTAATTATTCCTGCAACACAAATCATTATAATTGTCCAACTGATTTCAGAAATTCCAAAAGCATCCCAAATTATTTTGGTTAAATATGCTGCAGCATTAGCAATCAGTGCAACAGCCATCCATCCTGAATAGAGTGAAAAAGGCCACCAGACAAAAGCTACTTTTGTAAAAGTCGCATTATCAAGTTCCATATTTGTGTTCACCACAATTTTCAGTAATGAGAAAACTAGTATGAGCATTAACAAAACAGATAATCCAATAAATTCATACAGCCATGCTAATACCCAAAAACAGTTAGCTGTGCAGGAAACAACAAACCACCATCCTATTTGAGACACAACTTCTCTTGCTTTAATTTTTTTGAAAAGGCCAGTTCCCTGGTAAATCACAAATAAAATTAAGCCAAAGTAAATCGGTATCCAGATTGAAAAAGAATACCCGGCTGGTGTAAAGAAGCTTTGATATCTGGCAGAAGCTGTTGATATTGTAATTCCATTAAAGACACCTGAAGTTGAAAGATAATTTATAATTATCGTTACAATCAAAGCCACACCATTGGATACCTGTAATAATTTTATCATATTATAACTAAATTTATAAATCTACAAAGTTATTTGGAAATCACTTTTCTCATAAATGTATCTTGTTCGTCAACAGTTATTTTTTCAAACCACATTCTTTCCATAAGTCGGATTGCTTTTAGATTTCTGGTTTTTGTTTGTCCTAATAAAATTTTTACTCCTAAATGTTCTTTTGATAGTTTGATTAATAATTCAAACGAGGATTGCATAATTCCCTGTCCCCAATATTCAGGCGAGAGTGAACCGCCAATTAAAATTTCTGCTTTGATTTTATCCCAATCATGAAGAGCACAATCGCCAATAACAAATTCCGGATTTCTTACTTCTCTGATTGTCCAGATATATTTACAAGCTGTAATGATTCGGTTTGTAAATTGTTGCGGAGTTTCATTAGGTAAAAAAGGACTGCTGTCAAAATTTATAAGAAGTTCAGGTTTTGAATACAGATTATACAAAAAGTCTGCATCACTTTCTGTCAGCTTTTTCAAAATCACTTTGTCATTGAAGACTATATCCGTTATCATTGAAGTCGTATGTTGAGTAGTTGAGTTTGTTGAGTTGTTGAGTTAGTTGAGTTAGTTGAGTATGTTGAGTTTGTTACTTAACCAACTTAACCAATCCCGGCCTCATCGATTTTCTCCGGCGAACTTTGTTTAGTAACCTTTGACAACCAGAAATATAAAAGCGGCATTCCTATTAGTTCGGCCATCAACGGGGCAAGAATGTTTGGACCAAATGTGACACTTAGATTCATTTGTGTGAAGCGCGCCAGGCCGCCGAGAAATGTCGCAATGAGTGCAAACTTTAATACAAATTTAAACTTCAAGAGATCAGTTGCTGCAATAAAAAAAATTATTCCAATAAAAACCCACACTCCGCCGAGAAATCTAACATGACTATCCTGAGTAAGGAAGCTTTCATCGTTGGTTACATTTACAAAATCATTCGAAAATCTCCAACCCAGAGTCCGAATGCCTCCGAAAGCAATATTGATCCCGGTAAATATGATATAAATTCCGGCCAGAATTAGGACAATTCTTAAACCCCATGTGCTTGCTGAATTATTCATAGAATTATTTATCTTTCTTAAACAATGATAGCGCAGTAAATTTAATTTATGAAAGTTTTCTGTACTTTGTTCCAATGTAATCAACAAAGTCCGGTTCAACTCCTTGTTTACGAATTATTGTCTGCATTTGCGCTCTGTGATGTATTGAGTGATAATTTAATTGTAAGGCAATGTCTTTAGGTGTTGCTGCGTATAGTCCGCCGTCAAATCCGGGAAAGGTAACTTCCATAGCAAGTTCTTCTTCGGACTTTGAGTTAATATAATCAATCCAGAGTTTTAGACTTTCGTCCCACTTTTTTTCAAGTTGGTCTATATCATATACCGGCTTCCACCAATCCATTTCCTGCACCCGAGGGTCATGCACAATTCTTGCCATCCATTTATACTGACAATTTATCAGATGGCTGAACAATTTTATGCACTCGTCTTTGTCTTCAAGCAGTTTAATTTTGTTAAGTAATTTTTTATTTGCCTGACTGTTAAAATTAAAAGTGTCTACTAAGTATTCTTTCATTCAACTTTAGGTTTTCCAGGATTACTGATACTTTTTAATTATACAAATAAATTTATCACCTTGTCTCATCCTGACTTCAGATAGTGTTTATTTGCTTTACTCATCAAATAAATACAGTTTGCTAATCTAGATAGTCAGGTGGAAATACTTTCATATTATATTTTTTAGCAATCTCCTGTAGTCTTTTTTGTGTATCAGGATCCATTGGAGGAGGAGGCAAAAAGGCACCGGGTGTAACTGGTTTTCCTATTTCCTCAAAAAACTTTTCCAGTCCGGAAGGTATTACCATGCACATGAGATGCGCTGTGGTTTTCGTCTTATTTTTAAAGCAATGAACCACTCCTCCCAATGGTATGTTGACAAATGAACCGACTTTAGCAGTATAAGTTTCCAGTTCAGTCTTAAACTCTATTTCCCCCTCAAGTACATAAAAACCTTCGTGGAAATCGGGATGGGAGTGAGGGCCAGGCCCGGCTCCAGACGGAATCATCATATCAATAAGTGCATAAGCTCCTTCAGTTTGTTTGCCTGAAATCACTATACGATAAGTGTCGCCTACCACTGATAAGTTTAGTCCATCTTCTGAACCAACTGTTGTAACAGCATTTTTTTTTTGCTCCATACAATAAATTTTAATTGTTTTGACTCAACAATTTTTAGCTTTCTCTAAATGCAGGCGGGATGTGAATGCAGCATGCTTTATTAGATGGAAGAAATATATATTGTTGAGCTTACTATATTTATACACAATATAAATATTATAATTGAATTTAAAATGAAAATCGCAAATGTTATCTAGTTCACAACTTCTTCGATATATTCTTTATTTAGTTGTGGTAATAATCTTCGATAAATTTTCTCCTTGGTTCCCGCAGGGTTACTTCGTTCTTTAATTTCAAAGTTTGCCACTGATCTTCGCGAAGAACCCTGCGGTACTTTTAATATTGCTGCCGCAGGGTCCTTCATCAAACAGCTGATGCGCTTTTGAATTGTAGCTCGAAGTGACCCCCGCGGGAACAACAATGTTTAAGGAGCTCTACCATTGTGTGAGAAGCTCTACCATTTATGTGAGAAGCTCTACCATTTGTGTGAGAAGCTCTACATTTGTGTGAGAAGCTCTACCATTTGTCTGAGGAGCTCCAATATTTGACTGACAAGCTCAATCACTTACCTGAAAAGCTAAGCCAAGTTTGAACGAAATCCAAATAAGATTATCTAATTTTTTATTGTCATGTGAATTCAGAATATATCATTAATTGGGGATCTCCTGACCTAGTCCTTGCAGTACTCGTTGACAAACTTTATTGTCGGTGAATAGCCAGAGACTGGCGAGGAAGGGAAAAGCTTGAAGCCACAGGAATTATGAGCTGCTTCAGAAACTTTTAAAAAGTTAGAATATTTTTGCTAGTTTTTATAGAGGTAAATTAATATTTTGTGTAAGCTTTTAAATTTTAAATATTTTTTTTTCTAAAGTGCCTTAGTCCGTCTTATGGAGCAAATAATAGAACTTAAAAATGTTCAGGAAGCAGTTAATCTTGCCAGAACATTTAAGGAACAAGGGAAATATGTTTTTTTTAGAGGGCAATTTAACTCTACATGGAATGTAGTTTCTTCTCTGGCACGTTGGCAACACCTTGAAAAGGATGAAGACAATTACAATCGTCGCATCATGAGATTCTATGAGTTTTGTAAGAAAACTGCAGAGCTAGCATATTTATGCGAAAAAGAACATGTGGATGAATTAGTTGCAATTATGCAACACTATGGCATTCCAACTCACTACATTGATTTTACCAGAGACCCAAGCATTGCGGCGTTTTTTGCTTCGGATGGAGAGAATGCAGTTTCGGGTCAATACAGCAGCATAGTGTGTTTGGAACAAAAAGATATTGACATAATTGATCAAATTTCCAGGGAGGTAAACATAGTTGGAAATCTACAGAGCCCTGAAAATTCTTTGTTGGAAATTGAAGTTACTCACCTATGGAGGTTGCAGGCACAGCAGGGCATTTTTCTATTCATGCCATTTTCAAACTTTGAAGAGAGCTATTCTTATGCATTAGATCGAATTGTTTTTCCTACTGCCGGAATTGTGCAGTCGCCATTAAGAAATGAAATATATCCATCACGAAAAAGCCCTCTTGAAAGTTTGCTCGATCATTATTTTGATAATGAACAAAAGTTAATTAATAATAAACGAATCAAAGAATGGTTTTCTGAATTGCAAAAAAAGCATCCTGCAACAACGAGCTATATGGAAGCTAAGGACAATCTAAGTTCTATGAAAGATTATCTGAAGAAGGAAGCAAAGCCATGCCAATCATGGATGGATGCAAATATTAAAATTTGGCAACAATCTTAAAATACTGATTGGAGGGAACTTCAAACAAATAGTAAATTTGAAATAACGGGTGAGATATTCGATCAACCTTCATTGATAGCAAAAACTCAATTACAAATTCAATTTCAGGAGCAACTGCAAAGCGGAAGCATTACGCGTAATCAACTAATCGGTTTTGAGTTTTCAGGAAATCAATCTTTCATTCCAGAGGAAGCTGCAACTTATCTATTCAAATGCCTTAGAAAAATTTGGGATGGAATGCGATATCTCCCATATACGGTTGAGGAAATTTCTACTACGCTCTCCAATCTTACCTTAATATTTATTAATGCGCAACAATTAGGAATAAATGTAAATTCAAAAGAGGTCCAAGGGTTGTACGAATCTCTGCTTACTGAGGACTACTTTGTGATTGAAATGGCAGGATTAATAAGAGGAGCAAGTTCCAAGGCACTTGTTAATCCTTTAAGTATCGCTGGTAATTTTAGGCAAGACCTGATTGACATAGTTCTAATTGGCCACAGAGAGACTGTGCAATTTCGTCATAAGAATGCCAAACAGATTTTGCATATGATCCCTGACCCAAAATGGCTATTTGAATTTGAAAATCTGCGTGAACTTTTTGTGAAAGAGATTATACCTACTCAGGCATTTTTGCGTAGCAATCGAGAAGACAATCCTCAATTTTTTTCGCCTTTACATATATCAGTAGTCTCGATGCCCTAGGTTTAATGAAATGAAAATCGCAAAAGTTATTTTTAATTTATTTGTAAAGGGTTGGATTAGCGAATTGTTTCAAAATCTACCGACTTATAATTTTTACACAAAATTCATTTGAGTAATTTATAAAAAATTTGAATAAAGAGTATAAAAATATACAGCTTGAAATACCGGATTCTTTAGATCTTAACGAAAAAGATGTAAGAATGATATTGGCGTCAAAACTCTATGAGTAAGGCAAGCTTTCACTTGGTAAATGAAGCAGAACTTGCAGGATATACCAAACGAGAATTTGCGGAACAATTAGGGAAGTATAATGTCTCATTGTTTAATTACCCACCCTCAGAATTATCTCGTGATGTAAAAAATGCATAAGACAATAGTATTAGATACGAGTTGCTTTATTAATCAATTCATCTCCACCCACCTCCCAACGCCCTGTACAATTCAACCCCGGACTGCAACTGATCTGTTCTCGCTTTTAAATATTCGAGTCGCGAACTCAAAAGCTCATCCTCTGCTCTAAGTACTTCGACATAATTTGCAAAGCCGCTTTTGAGTAATTCCTGTGAATATTCAAGCGCAAGCTCGAGCGCTTCTGTCTGCTTTGAATAAAGAAAAATTATTTCGCCGGATGTTTTGTAATTGTATAAAGCGTTTGAGACTTCCTGCGCCGCTGTAAGAAAAGTATTTCTGAATCTGTATGCCTCTATTTGCTGTCTTGCAAAAGCCGCTTCAAACTCAGATCTGTTTTTTCTTTTATCAAAAATTGGCTGGGCCAGCTGCCCGAGCGTGTTTACAAATACCGAACCCGGAAACAAAAATAATTTTCCAAGATCAAAACTTTCTAACCCCAAACCTGCGATAATACTGAGTGACGGATAGAAATTTGCCCTGGCAACATTTGTGTTTTCAAAGGAAGCTATAAGAGATTGTTCCGATGAGTAAACATCCGGTCGGTTAACGAGAAGTTGTGAAGGATATCCCGCAAGCGTATCTATTATTAACTGCGGTGAATCGTCGAGGTCTCCCGATTCAATTTTGAAAGGCATTTTTCCCAAAAAAATGTTAATGACATTTGACGAAATATTGATTTGAGTTTTCAGTTTCGGAAGTAAAATCCTGGCTGCATAAACCTGGGCTTCACTTTGCTTCACAGCCGCTTCCGTAAGCAAAGCCGACTCCTTCATCAGCTTTACTGTCTCAAGATCTTCTTCACGATTCCTGATTGTAAGCTCTATTATTTTTTCCTGACTTCTATAAAGTAAAAGATTATAATATTCTGTTGCTATGTCGGCAATCAATTTTGTCTGCACTGATCTTTTAATTGCTTCTGTCTTCAGCAAGTCAGCGTAAGCGCTGCGCTTGGCACTTCTCAGTTTTCCCCACAGATCAATTTCCCAACTCGATGACAATCCCAAACTGTAATTTGCAATAGGTTTATTGTCCGTTAATCCTTTGACGCTGTTATCAGATGGTCTTGTAATTCCTGATTTTGTTTCAACTTTAAGATCCGGAAAGATCTCAGCGCCTCTTTGTTTTAATAATGATTCCGCTTCGTCAATTCTTTTTATTGCAATTTTCAAATCGAGATTATTTTCTATTCCGCCGTGAATCAGTTTTTTCAATAGTGTGTCTGAAAAAATATTTTCCCATGTTATCAATGCAATGTTTGATGAATCTACAGGCTTTACGTTATAGTAAACGGAATCGGTGATAATATCAGGACGTTGATATTGCTTTGCAGTGTTGCAACTATAGAAGTGAACTAATAAAGGCGGAAGCAGGAATATGAGGGCGATTATTTTGCATGCATTCGTCATTTAATGATTTACGATAAACTTTAAGTTTTTAATCTAATTCAGGAAGAATTTTTTTTTCAGTGTAATCAATTTCACTGACCCGAGACCCGCTGACTTTTTCATGTAACGTTTGAAAAACAATAAAAAGAACCGGTATGAAAAAAACCCCGACCAATGTCCCGACAAGCATTCCTCCGATTGCGCCTGTTCCGATAGATTGGTTTCCGATTGCACCGGCACCGCTGGCAATTGCCAGCGGAATCAGACCGAATATAAACGCAAATGAAGTCATCAGTATAGGACGCAGTCTTGCCACAGCTCCGGAAATTGCAGATTCAGTTATACTCATTCCATGACTTCTTCTATGAACCGCAAACTCAACTATCAATATTGCATTCTTTGCAAGCAGACCTACAAGCATTATCAAAGCTAACTGAAAATAAATATTGTTTTCAATGTCAAAAATTTTTATAAAGAGGAAAGCTCCGAATATTCCGATAGGAACGCAAAGCAAAACAGCGAAAGGTAAAATATAACTTTCGTACTGTGCGCTTAGCAGTAGAAATACAAAGATGATTACAAGACCAAAGACCAAAGGCGCCTGGCCTGCCGAACTTAATTCATCCCGCGTCATTCCTGTCCATTCATAAGTGAATCCAACCGGCAAATATTTCTTTGCGGTCTCTTCTACCGCCTTGATACCATCACCCGAGCTAAAACCCGATTTCGATTTTCCGAATACAGATACTGCATTTGACAGGTTATATCTGCTGATGCTTTCCGGACCATAAACCTTTTTCAAAGTAACAAGCGCCGATACCGGGACCATTTCACCTTTATCGTTTTTTGTAAACAGTCCCGCCAGCGAAGCCGGCTCTTTTCTATAACCTGCCTCCGCCTGAATCATTATGCGGTAAAGTTTTCCGTATCGGTTAAAGTCCGAGCCGTAAATTCCTCCTATATATCCCTGAAGCGTCCGGAATAACTGGTCAACTTCCACACCTGTCTGTTTACATTTAGCAACATCGACATCAAGCATGTACTGCGGAAAATTTGTGCTGAAAGATGTAACAGCATATTCAAGTTCGTTTCTTTTATTAAGCTCTGCAAGAAATTCCTGTGTGACATTATCGAGATTTTGCACTGTGCCGCCCGTGTTATCTTTTATTTTCAATTCAAAGCCGTCAGTCGCGCCAAATCCCGGAACCGTTGGCGGAGCAAAAAATATTACAGCGCCGTCTCTGATATTCGATGTCCTTGCATAGAGATCTTTAATAATTTCATCAACGCTTTGTCCTTCTCCTTTCCTTTCATTCCATGGTTTCAGTTTCAAAACCATTAATCCATAAGCGCCGCTGCTCACTCCGGAGATCAGACTTGTACCGGCAACATAAAGCCGGCTTACTATCAAATCATTTTCTGAAGCAGCTTTATCCACTTCCTGAAGTACTATTTCCGTTCTCTCTCGCGTTGAATTCTGCGGCAGCGAAATGTCGGCAAAGATAACTCCTGTATCTTCGGACGGAATGAACCCGGTTTGAACGGTCTGCGAAAGAAAATAACTTCCTGCAGAAAAAAGAACAATTATTATCAGAGCAAGTATCTTTTTCCCGGATAAAAACTCTACGGAATTCTTGTACTTATTAGTCACAGAATCAAAAGTCCTATTGAATGCTCCGAAGAATTTCTTTATAAAATTAAATTTTCCTTTTTTAATATGCGCGTGAGGTTTTAAGATCAGCGCGCATAACGCAGGACTCAGTGTTAATGCATTTATTGCAGATATTAATATTGCGATCGCAAGTGTTATTGCAAACTGCTTATAAAAAACTCCTGCAGAACCCGGTAGAAATGCTACCGGTACAAATACAGCAGTCATTATCAATGTGATGGAAATAATCGCTCCTGTAATTTCACTCATCGCGCCTATAGTTGCTTCCTTGGGAGTGACATTGCTTCCTTCAAGTTTGGCATGAACAGCTTCAACAACCACTATCGCATCATCCACTACTATCCCAATGGCAAGCACGAGCGCGAACAACGTGAGAATATTAATTGTGAACCCTAAGAGGTTAAGGAAAAAAAATGTACCGATTATTGCTACAGGAACAGCAATTGCCGGAATAAGCGTTGAACGGAAATCCTGAAGAAATAAAAATACTACTATGAATACCAGAAGAAAAGCTTCCGCCAGAGTATGCAGGACATGTTCTATTGACGCATCCAAAAAATCTTTTGTGTTGTAGGGAATACTGTATTTTATGCCTTTGGGAAATGTCTCTGAAATTTCTTCGAGCTCCTTTTCGATTGCTGTGATAATTTTTTTTGCGTTCGAACCCGAAGTCTGAAAAACAGCCATCCCGACACCGTCCTTACCCATAGCTTTTGCACTGAATCCATAATTAAACGCGCCCAGCTCTATCCGTGCTACATCTTTCAATCTTAATATCTGCCCGTTATCAAGTGAGCGTATAATAATATTTTCAAATTCAGAAACTTCATTAAGCTTTCCTTTATATTTGATTATATATTCAAAAGACAGCCCGTCATCCGAACCTAATTTTCCCGGAGCAGCTTCAAAATTCTGCTCTCTGATCGCGGCAGATATTTCATCAGGATTCAATCCGTAAGAAGCCATCTTATCAGGAAGCAGCCACACTCTCATCGAATAATCCTTTACCCCAAAAACACTTACCGAACCAACACCGTCGATTCTCTGGAGCGCAGGAACAAGATTTATCTTGGCATAATTTTGCAGAAAGGTTTCGTTAAATGTCGAGTCTTCCGAATAGATCGAAAGCATCATTAATATACTTGACTGCTGCTTTTGGGTTGACACACCTGACTGGATCACATCGGTTGGTAGCAACCCCATTGCTCTTGAAACTCTGTTTTGAACATTCACCGCCGCCAGGTCGGGATCGGTACCAAGCTTGAAAAAAACCGAAATAGATGCGCTTCCGTCATTAGATGCTGTTGAAGACATATATGTCATTCCATCGACGCCGTTTATTTGTTCCTCTAACGGGATCAGAACACTCTTTGCGACGACTTCTGCGCTCGCGCCGCTGTATGACGTTGATACTACTACACTTGGTGGGGCAATTTCAGGAAATTGTGTAACAGGAAGACTCATAATTCCCAATACTCCGAGAATTACAATTATTATTGATATTACTGTTGCTAATACAGGTCTCTGAATAAAAAGTTTTACCATTAGAAATCCTGTTTTTGAATATTGCTTTCCAAATCGGACTTCAACAAACTATCTAGACTTATTTGTTTTGGAATAATTTTAGTATTATCCTTTAATCTGTTTACTCCTTCATAAACAATCGTTTCATCGCTTACTAATCCTTTATCAATAATAAAAAAATTTCCCGAGGTTCCCTGTGTAACTATTTGTTTTGATTTCACCATTCCTTCCCCATCGACTACAAATACAAATGTTTTGTCTTGTATTTCGAATGTAGATTTTTGAGGAATGATAATGGCGTCGTTGACATAATCTGGGATTTGGACAGTCCCGCTGTTTCCACTTCTGAGAAGCAATTGCGGATTTGGAAATTTTGCCCTGAGACTAATCGTCCCGGTCTGTGAGTTTATCAGACCGGTCGTTGCATCTATCTTACCGCCGTATTGGTACATCTGACCTGTCGGGAGTATGAGCTTTACTTCGGGTATTAAGGATAAATTTACTCTGGAGTTTTTTCCTTTATAATATTCATCAAATTTAAGTATGGCACCGTCGGTCACCGAGAAGTATGCATTCATAA
>Ga0180121_10000289_pt1 | contig 20350 bp, 16 predicted proteins | sample AntDrymUQ5402106_2_FD_129676 | JGI IMG/M metagenome (GOLD analysis project Ga0180121, IMG submission 129676) | Polar desert sand microbial communities from Dry Valleys, Antarctica - metaG UQ540 (21.06) (version 2) (version 2) | ecosystem: Environmental > Terrestrial > Soil > Desert | place...
GAAAGGAGGAACTATTACCATACCATTTAACATCCAACATCGTACATGCTAAACCTCTTCCATCTAAAATTCAAATAAAGGCGTTTTAATATCGTGATAAAATAAAAACTTCCAGTGTTCTTGTTCTCCCCGCTGCCACCATTGATGTCTTAGTTCCATACATTTTTTACCGTCGTAATCATACTTAGCAACAAACCTGGTTCTCATTTGATGCAATTGAGGGGCATCATCGCCACCAAAAAAAACAATTTCTCCGTCATCTATAATTTTGAATACCTGATGAAAAGGGGAATGAGCACTGGTCACTTCGTAGCTGATATAACCTTCAATTACGCCATTTCCGTCTAAAAAATTTAACTGGCTTGCATTTTTCAAACATTCCAGTTCATCAGTTATATAAGAGGGGAAGCCTTTTTCAAATGCGAATTCCAGTTCTTTACGTTGGATGTAATACGTTGCAGAAGGAAATGCAAGATTATTTTTCCGGTTGTCTTTCTCTTCAATGCCTACCCCGCCAGCATGGTCTTTATGTAAGTGTGTCATCAACACTTTCGTCACATCAGATGGATTGATCCCGGCCTTCATAAGATTATCATGGATCTGTAACGTGCCATCTGAGTTTGTAAAACCCAGACCTGCATCGAGCAGCAGCACATCTTCACTCGTTACTACAACAAATGGCTGCACTTCCACCAGCAGGCTACCCACAGGACGTTTTTGCAAATTATCCTTTGATTCATCGAATGGAACAAACTGTTTGCTTTTATCGATTGTGAAACTTCCTTCACTGAGCGGGATGATTTTCATGAATGTCGGGTTTCACGCCGCGCCGGGATGACCGGTCGGACGGGCAAAGCTGCAATGTAAGCAAAGAAGCAAAGAAATTTCTTTGAAGCTTTTGTGTTCCTTACCAGCTTAGCACGAAACATTTCTTTATCGTAATACCATCTGCCTGTCAGCATCCAGTCTGATAAGAATGAATAATAATACAGAGAAAGTAACAAGGGAAGTACCTCCATAACTAATAAACGGCAAGGGGATTCCAATTACAGGAGCAAGTCCTATAGTCATGCACATATTGATAGTAATGTGAAAGAAGACAACAGACGCCACTCCATAAGCATAACAACGACTGAAAACACTACGCTGCCGTTCTGCAATAGTTACTATGCGCAGTAATAAAAAAAGGTATAAACCCATGAACACAACACTACCAAGAAAACCAAAACCTTCTCCTATCGTACAAAAAATAAAATCGGTTCTTTGTTCCGGTACAAAATCAAACCTTGTCTGTGTACCCTTGAGAAAACCTCTGCCTGCAAATCCACCGCTACCTATTGCAATTTTACTTTGACGCACGTTATAATCGGTATCCTTAGGTTTAGTTGCAGGAGCTTCATCTCTTACTTTGTTCAGCTTCGCATAAGGATTTTCTCTTCCTATCAGCGAAAAGATCCGTTCTACCTGGTGTTTTTGAAAGACATTGGTAAATAAAAAAGGAACGGCAAACCTTTGAATGCCTACACAGAAAAGCCAAAATAACAAAATGGAAAACAAAATGCTTCTTCTTCTTTTGATCTGCCTCCTCATCAGATAAAGTGCCGCAATAGCAATAGCAGTGATGATCACTGCGAGTGTATTTTTTTCGATCAGCAGGGTTGCTACTATCAAAACCGCCAGCGAAAAGCCTGTCACCAGGTAACCTGCGGGCAATCCTTCGCGAAACATTACAATAAAAAATGCGAAAAAAACCAAAGCAAGACCAGTTTCCTTTTGTGCGACGGTGATCAATGCCGGCGCAAGTACAATAGCCGCGGCGATCAATTGGGATCTTGGCCGCGTAAAATTTGTTTCAATCCTCGACATGAACTTGGCAAGCGCGAGATTCACAAATACTTTGCACAATTCTGCTGGTTGCAATTGAAATCCTCCGAACCGGATTATTGAGTTTGTTCCCTTTACTTCTGTATGAAACGGGAAAACCAGAAGTAATAATAATATTCCAAAGGCATACCAGATATTGGCGGTAGCTGTAAAAAATTTACTGTCCGTCAGAATAATAAATAATCCTAACACCAGAGAAATAATAAAATAGAATGTTTGTTTGCCGTAATCCGATCTCATCTTCACCATACTGTCAATCACGTTCTCTCCCTCCCGGTAGGTTACTGAAAAGATGCTAAGAATCCCGATTACTACCAATGCAATGTATAACCAGATGATCACCCAGTCTATTCCTTTAGATATGGCTGGATTCCTTTGGTTCATATAATTGTTCCCGTTTTTTTCTGCACCTTTAATTTTTCAGGCAAGGAGGCTGATCTGTTGATCAATACGGGTGCAGGCTTAGATGGATTTGCAGGTTTCGGAATTGGTTGCCCGCGTTTTAGAAATTTCATAATATAGGAAGTGTCTTTCGTCATGTTGTACCAACGAAACGCCCGGGTAGAATCTTCTATGTACTGCAGCCTGCCCAGATACGGAGGCATCAGATTGGCAGCCACGATCCTGTCTACTTCTTTCAGTCTTTCGCTTCGTAATGTATCATTCAAATACTTCTCCATGATCAACGAAGCTATGGGGGATGCCCAGGTAGAACCAAAGCCCGAATTTTCCACTACTACAGCGATCGCTATTTGCGGATTCTCTCTTGGTGCAAAACAGACAAACATGGAGTTGTCTTCAAGCTGGATGCGTTTCCCATCTATGATACGATATTTTTCCGCTGTTCCTGTTTTCGCACAAATATTAATTCCGGGAATCATCGCAGCTTGCGCAGTACCTCTTTCCACAACATCCTGCATGCCGCTTGTTACCGCTTCGTATGCTTCATCAGAGATACGCGTTAACACTTCATGTTTTACCCTGTATTTATTCAATATAGTGTCTGCTCTGGTCTCATTATCGATACTCTTTACAAAATGTGGAGTATAATAAAAACCTTTATTGGCAATGACACACATTGCATTGGCGAGTTGTAAAGGAGTTGATTGCATTTCCCCCTGCCCGATTCCAAGCGAAACATTGGTACACGAATTCCAGGACCCGCGATATATCCGGTTATATAAAGCGGTGTCAGGGACCAATCCGTTCGATTCACCGGGAATATCTACTCCCAATTTTTGCCCCAGGCCGAAATGATTCAAATAGATTTTCCAAGCCGGAAATGCTTTTTTGAGTCCGCCCATTTTCGAATTCTCGACCGTCATTCGATATATGTGGGAGTAATAAGAATTACAGGAATTTGCAATTGATAACCGCAGATTGGCAGCATGGCCGGGATTGTCGTGTGTGCATTTCACCGATTTCATGCAGGCCTGATAGAATCCTCCACATGGATAACCATAATTGGGTCCTATCAGCCCTTCATCAAGAGCAACCAGCGCACCCATTGGTTTATAAGTGGAACCAGGCTCATAATTTCCCTGCACTGCCCGGTTCAATAAGGGCCCTGCCACATCGAGGGCAAGACGGCCATAATTTTTTTGTTTATTGGGACCTGTCAGATCATTCGGATCATAGTTGGGACCCGACGCCATCGCAATAATACCTCCGGTTTTCGGGTCCAGCGCAACGATAGCTCCTACTTTATTCGACATCAATTTTTCGGCAAGCTGTTGTACTTCCACATCAATAAAGGTGCGCAGATTTCTTCCGGCCAGAGCAGGCGTATCAAACCTTCCCATCTCGTAGCTTCCGACAAGCCGGTTATTATTGTCTTTAATAAGTTTGGTAATACCCCGTTGGCCCATTAACACCTTTTCATAATATGCTTCCAGTCCACTTCTTCCAACATAATCTCCGAGTCGGTAAAATCCCCCGGATCGTCTGATGATACCTGAATCTGCTTCGCCCACATACCCCATAATGTGAGCGGCAGCTTTATAAGGATATACCCTCACTGGTCTTTCTACCAGTGCAAATCCCGGAAATTTCCATATGTACTCATCCAGTCTTGCATGGAGCTGTGGAGGCAATAAATCTTCAAATATAGATGGCCGGAAGTTGCCATTTTTCAACCTTACTTCCAGCATTCTTCTTTTAAATTCAACTGTATCAATCTCCAGGATCCTGCAAAGCGCCAACGTATCAATTTTCTTTACCTCATAAGGTGTTACCACCAGATCGTACATAATGGTGTTGTTGAGAATTGCCTGGTTTTTGCGGTCGTATATAATACCCCTGTTAGGATACACTACTTTCCGAAATACAGCATTATCCATCGCCATTTGCTGGTATTTGTTCGAAACTACCTGCAGATTGAATAGCTGTATCATGATAATAAAGAAAATACCCAGGAATATGAGGCGGATGACGGTACTTCTAGATTGATTGAACAGGGACATATTGAGCTATGAGCATTCAGCTATCAGCAGCAGCCGAGAACTCCGTGCAAGTTTCAGATTGGTGATAACAGGTATTGAAAAATTATACGTGAAATTATGAATGAAAATGGAGAACGTGGGAAGAGATTGAATATTTTAAGCTGACTTTATTAAAAGCAGTCAGCAATCAGCTTTACATTAGAAGCTTTAATTTAAAACCACTCACGCTGTATTCGTTCTGAATTTTTCCTTCCTGAAAAAAAGTAATTCAGTAATCAGTATCAGCAAAAGGGTGATGCCTGTAGTTGCTAATACTTTTCCAAAAAAGAACCAGATATTTCCAAATTCAAGCCATTCCAGGAATACCAGGTATCCGTTATGGATTAGTGTGAATATGATAATATAAGTGGCATAGGGCGCCCACCCCATACTGGTAATGGAAGGTGATTTATAATTCTGGTCTGCTCCTTCCTGCCTGATAAGAATATTGATAAGGAAGGGTCGCAGGTAGGCAATCAGGGTGCAGGGAGTTGCGTGTAAGCCCGGAGTTTTAGTAAAATAGTCTAGTGTGAGGCCAAACAAAAATCCCATGAAAGTGAGACCAATCCTTGGCATATTGAAAGGCAGCCAAAGTATATACAGAAAATAGATATATGGAACGATAAACTGGTGTAAAGGATTCATTTGAAAAAGAACGAAGACCTGTACCAGGATGAACAGTGCAAAGCGAATAATATTTTTAATGGGCCTGCTCATTGATTCTTCCGCGAAGCCTCCTCCAGTGTTTTCTGTTCATTCTTCTGAAGATTCTCAATAACGTTTACATATTGTACGTTGAAGAAATTAGTGGTCGGTTTGATCTTTAGTGTATAAAAATTACTTGACTTATCATCTATAATACTCAATACAATTCCAATAGGGATCCCATATGGAAATGTCAAAGAATATCCACTCGTTACTATTGTATCGCCTTTGGCAACCTGAACGCTTTTGGGAACATTCACCATTGTTATATAATCAACCGATTCACCGTCCCACTGTACCTTACCGATTTCGCCGGTTTTTTTCAATCGGGCACTTACGTTACTCTGTCTGTTGAAAAGGCTCATCACTACAGCAAAATTTTCACTGGTATTAACGACGGTTCCTACAAACCCGTTCGCACTTACCACACCCATGTCTCTTGTAACTCCCTGTTTTTCTCCCCGGTGGATTGTGATATAATTGTTTTGGAGAGATAATGAATTGTTGATTATTCTGGCAGAACGATATAGGAATTTGCGGAAATTTTCCAATGTATCCAGGCGGACCGAATCAGTTACTATCCTGGCAGTGCTATCGGGGGCATCGAAATTTTCTTTCAGCCGGTTCAGCAATACTTCATTTTCCTTAGCAAGGGATTCATTGGTTTTCTTCAGATGAAAGTAATATTCTATGTTGTTGTACCTCTCGCCAATTCTGCCGGTCAACTCATTGGCTACACCCATAAAAGCCGCTTCATGGAATTTATTATACCTGAAAAGGAATGAAAGTGCAATGATCTGCAACACCAGAAAAAAAAGGAAATTAAAATATCTTCTGATGAAGAGAAAAATGTTACGCACCGGGGTAGTTTTTCTTTCAGATCCGGGCAACACTAAATAAAAAGCTATTAATTCCCGGAACCGATGATTAGATGGTTATCGCATTACAAAAGGATATCTGTCGTAATGCTTTAATGCAAGCCCTGTTCCACGCACTACACTTTTTAAAGGATCGTCCGCTACGTGCACAGGCAATTTTATTTTCTGGCTTAAACGCTTATCCAGTCCTCTTAATAAAGCACCTCCACCGGTAAGATACAGTCCACGACGATAGATATCACCTGCCAGTTCAGGAGGCGTCATTTCAAGTGCTTTCAGAATCGCTTCCTCCATTTTGAAAATACTTTTATCCAGCGCTTCTGCTATTTCCTGGTAACTCACCATTATTTGTTTTGGAATCCCTGTAACAAGATCCCTGCCGTTCACCGGCATATCATCCGGAGGATTTTCTAAATCTTTCATAGCAGCGCCGATCTGGATTTTTATCTGCTCTGAAGTCCTTTCTCCAATAAGTAAACTGTGATAACGACGGAGTGCTTCCATAATATCGGCAGTGAATTCATCCCCTGCAATCCTGATTGACTGATCACAAACAATACCAGCCAACGCGATTACTGTAATTCCTGTAGTACCACCGCCAATATCAATGATCATGTTTCCTACCGGTTCTTCAACATCAATTCCAATACCGAGTGCTGCCGCCATTGGCTCGTGTAGCAAATAAACTTCCTTTGCTCCTGCCTGCTCCGCACTGTCACGAACTGCTCTTTTTTCCACCTCTGTGATGCTGGAAGGTATACAGATCATCATTCTCCAACTGGGTGGAAAAAGAGGCTTTTTCGGATAGATCATTTTGATCATCTCACGCAACATTAATTCCGCTGCATTGAAGTCAGCAATTACACCATCTTTCAAAGGACGAACCGTACGGATGCTTTCATGTGTTTTTTCATGCATCATCAATGCACGTTTGCCAACAGCCAATACATTTTTTGGATTATTTCTGTCAAGGGCTACAATACTTGGTTCATTCACCACTACTTCATCATTGTGAATGATGAGAGTATTCGCGGTGCCGAGGTCAATAGCAATCTCCTGGGTGAAAAAATTGAATAAGCCCATTTTTTACAGGTCAGATTTTAAAATTGAGGATAATGGTGGCAAAATTGTAGTAAAAAATCCGAACTAACAAAGTCGCAGGTTTCATTTACAAGCAATTTTTCCACAGCAAGGTAACTCGAAAACAAAGGCCAAAAGAGGATTTCATTGACTCTTGATCCATTTCATGAATGGATATGGTTGTATGAGATCGTGCATCACCGTATTTTCAACATTCCCTGCTCAACATCACATTGCTTAATAAGATTATTTCCGCATTGCACTAACGCATGCATCCACGGGTGAAGTGTGATAAAAAAAATTATTTTTAATTACCGGTGCAATTCATGGCCCTAACAAAATTTGCAGGTCAATTACATTTCAACTTGCAAATAAAATTTCTGAGAATAAGAGTAGTGCTGCAAGAATGACCTGTATTGGTTCTTCCATACATAAGTTGAAGTTAGTCTATACTATATTGCAACCTCATGCGACTTATTTCCCGCCCTGTTTGGATCCTTTCATTTGTCAGCATGTTTGCTGATATCGCGGGAGAAATGCTATACCCTGTGATCCCCGTATATCTGAAAAATATAGGCTTTTCGATCATATTGATTGGATTATTGGAAGGTGTCGCAGAATTTACCGTAGGTATAAGTAAAGGATATTTTGGAAAACTCTCTGATGAGAAAGGTGTTCGGATCCCTTTTATCAGGTGGGGCTATTTTCTAAGCGCTATATCCAAACCTATGATGGCTATGATGCCGAATGCACTCTGGATATTGCTGGCACGCAGCACAGACAGATTGGGTAAAGGGATCAGAACTGCTGCAAGGGATGCGTTATTGTCACAGGAAGCAACACCGGAAACCAAAGCAAGGGTGTTTGGATTTCACCGGGCCTGGGATACTGCCGGAGCAATTATCGGTCCTTTATTAGCATTATTGTTTTTGAAGTACTATCCGGATCAATACGAAAAACTGTTTTACCTGGCAGTTATCCCCGGAATGATCGCGGTGTTGCTGATCTTTTTTTTGAAGGAAAAAAAAATGCCGCTACCGGTAAGAGAAAAAGGGAGTTTTTTCTCCTTTTTCGGGTATTGGAAAAAAGCAAACCAGCAATACAGGAACCTGTTGAAAGGACTGATCATTTTTGCAATTGCCAATAGCTCAGATGTATTTCTTTTATTGAAAGTAAAAGAGATCACAGGTAGTGATACTACCACCATTTTCGTTTACATTCTATATAACATCATTTTCTCATTCGCGTCTTATCCCCTCGGTATCCTGGCAGACAGGATTGGAATGAAAAAGGTATTTCTGTTTGGCCTGTTGTTGTTTTCTATTGTTTATGGCAGTTTTGCATTTGCAACAACGACGCAGGAAATAGCTTTTTTATTCGTGTTATATGGACTGTATGCCGCAGCAACGGAAGGGATAGCCAAAGCCTGGATAACGAACCTGGCGGACAAAACAGAAACTGCTACTGCAATCGGCTTATTCACTTCAGTCCAAAGCATTGCTTCCCTTTCGGCGAGCCTGATTGCAGGAATGCTATGGACATTTGGAGGCAGCTCGTTAGTTTTCTTACTATCTGCAACAATCGCTTTATTAGTGTTACTTTATTTGCTGGCAGGACCTTTACGGGTGAAAGCCTAATCTTTGTTCCATTTCCATACTAAGGACAGGAAGTTTTCTTCTTTCGATCAGAAAGCTTGTCAATCGGGCGATCTCAATAAAAATGTAATGATTCTCCAGTGCTCCCCGAAGATATTCACGACCCGTTGAACCACCTGTCCCCATCCGGGTTCCTATAATGCGTTGTACCATATGAATATGCCGGTACCGCCAGGTGCTAAGTTGCTCATCAATTTCAAGCAGGTTGTTCATTAATTGAAAAGGCAATTGAAGCATCGGATATCCTCTATACAACATAATGAATAATGCTGCCCTGCTTGCTGCAGGAGTTAAGCTTTCTGATTTGGAAGCTTCACCCTCTAAAAAAACCGCATCAAAATTCACTTGATTAGTTTGTTCTGCGGGGGCGAGGCTTTTCAAATAAATGGAACGGTAATCGCGCCAGAATACATGCATGCCATTAGAAAAGTCTTCGCATGGTGTACTCGATTTATAGGTAATCCAGTTTGTCTCCTCTCGGAAAAAAGGCATCCTTTCCAGCCAGTCATTTATTAGTGAGAGGAGAGATTGCTCACTTTCAGCATTACGAATGCTTAGCACTTCATCCGGATTCAATTGAGAAATATAATGCTCCTGGCCAAAACGATTACTAAACTGCAAACCCAGCCTTGCTTCCACGATCTTAAACTGCCAGCTTTGAAAACCGGATGCCGGACGTAAAAGATCTCTGAAATCCAAAAAGTCCATCGCAGTCATCGTTTCCATGATATCGATCTGGTGTACCAGCACTTTCAGAATGCTCACGATTCTTGAAAGGCGGTGCACTACCGTTTGTAATTCGGGAGAGTTATCATTCACAGCAGGTTTTTTCATGATAGCAATAACCGAATTCACTTCAAACAAAATCTGTTGGAACCATAATTCATAGGCCTGATGTGTTGTGATGAATAACATTTCATCATGCGCCGGTTCAGGCAAATGCCCGCTTTCCCGATGCTGGGCATTCAGGATTTTATCCAATTGCAGGTATGTGCTATAATGAACCATAAGAGTTCTTAGTATACGGTCTAAGCGGGGTCTGGCGAAGCCGACCCCGATCTATTATTACATTTGCTACAAGCATTTTCTTATTAAAAATTGACTTCCCATTTAATGATCATTTTTTCATGATCGGGGTCGGCTTCGCCAGACCCCGCTTAGACAGTGGCTCCGCTCATTCAAACTCATATCCAATATCCTTTCTGTAAAACATGCCTTCAAACGAAATTCCTTGTAAGCGCTGTTTTGATTTTCTGACCGCTTCCCGGATGTTTTTACCGAAAGAGGTAACACACACAACCCGTCCGCCATTTGTAAACACTTTTTCATCGGATAGCTTTGTACCCGCATGAAAAATGATTGTAGTTTGATCCTCCTCTTCTTTCTGTAAGCCTGAGACTTCAAAACCTTTTTCATAGTTGCCCGGATAACCACCACTAACAGCCATCACCGTTGCCACACTTCGTTTATCAGTATGAATTTCGAGTTTGTCAAGTCTTTGTTCTGCAGTTGCCATAAAGATCTCTACCAGGTCGTTTTTAATTCGCGGGATAATGACTTCTGATTCCGGATCTCCCAGTCTGCAATTGTATTCAATTGTATATGGTTCCTCACCCACTTTGATCAATCCGAAAAATATAAATCCCTTGTAATTGATGCTTTCTTTTTTCAGCCCATTGACTGTTCTCCGGATCACTTTTTCTTCTACTTTCTTCATGAAAGCTGCATCCGCAAAAGGCACCGGGCTTACAGCACCCATTCCTCCGGTATTTGGTCCCTGGTCTTTTTCTCCAACGCGTTTGTAATCTTTTGCCTCTGGAAGCATTATATAATTTTTGCCATCAGTCAATACAAATACACTCAATTCAATTCCTTTCAAAAAATCTTCAATGACCACTTTTTTTCCAGCCTCACCGAATTTACTTCGCTGGATCATTAGTTCATATTCACTCATGGCTTCAATATAGGAATGGCAGATAATCACGCCTTTCCCTGCCGCCAACCCATCTGCTTTTAATACGATTGGTAATTCGTGCTGTTGCAGATAAGGAATGCCTTCTTCATAATTTGAAGCATCAAATTCACGGTATCCTGCAGTGGGAATTTTGTGCTTCACCATAAATTTTTTGGCAAAGGACTTGCTGCCTTCCAGTTGTGCAGCCTGAGCAGAAGGACCAATAACGGGTATATGTTTGACCTCTTCATCTGCCGCAAAATCATCAACAATGCCATTCACGAGCGGTTCTTCCGGTCCGACTATCACCAATCCTATATCCTGCTTATTGCAAAATGCACGAATTGCTGCAGAATCTGAAACAGGTATATTCACATTTTCACCACACAGTGCTGTTCCGGCATTACCGGGCGCTGTAAAAAGATGCGAACACTTGTCACTCTGTATCAATTTCCAGGCTAGTGCATGTTCACGACCTCCGGAGCCCAGGAGTAAAATATTCATTTAGGTTTAGGTTTCGCAGCGAATTTCGCCATTCGCTTCAATTTGTCAACTTTAATTATGGATTCGAAACGAAATGCAATTAATCATTATTTTAGGTAAATAAATCTTCTGCCGAAAAAATGACAACCATATGAATAATCAAGCACTCTCAGCCAAACATCCCAAAGGTTTATTTGTGTTGTTCTTTACTGAAATGTGGGAACGCTTTAGTTATTACGGGATGCGCGCGATCCTTGTATTATATGTAACGAATGGCTTATTGTTCGGTGATGCTTATGCGAATGATGGCGTATATGGCAGCTATACAGGACTGGTATTTCTGACCCCTTTATTGGGAGGTTATTTTGCCGACAGATTGTGGGGCAATCGTCGTTGCATCATTACCGGGGGCTTTATGATGGCAGTAGGTCAGTTCTTCATGTTTGCAAGTGCGTCGGCGTATGCCAACCAAACCAGTGCCCATATTATTATGTGGGTTGGCCTTGTGTTTGTCATTTTCGGAAATGGCTTTTTCAAACCTAACATTTCCACAATGGTCGGTCAGTTATATCCAAAAAATGATTCGAGACTGGATGCAGCATATACCATTTTCTATATGGGGATCAACCTTGGAGCTTTCATTTCCCCTTTGGTTTGCGGTGGATTAGGGGAACAATATGATACGGAAGGAAATCCTGTACGGGATGCTTTCAAATGGGGCTTTCTTGCGGCAGGCATTGCTATGATCCTGGGTACCGTTTCCTTTATCTGGTTGAAGAATAAATATGTAATTGATCCCGAAGGAAAAGGATTGGGGATCTTACCTAATAAAATGATTACATCCACTGAGGGAATTTCCACAAGGGAAACAACCAAAACATCGATGAATAATGTAGGATTATGGTTGGTAATCGGAGCGGCTATTTTTATAATATTGCGTTTTATTATAGAACTTGACTGGATCGGTTCTTTCATATTCAGTATTGCAATTGCTGTTTCCGGTCTCATCATTTCAGATCGCTCACTGACTCCTGTTGAAAGAGGGAGAGTGCTGGTGATTTTTCTTTCCGCTTTTTTCGTTATTTTTTTCTGGTCGGCTTTTGAACAGGCAGGATCTTCTCTCACTTTGTTTGCTGAACGAAATACAGATAGAAGTGCCCACATCAACACGATGATGGGAACCGTAATTCTGTTTGTTTTGGCATTTGCTGCATTACTCTATTATTTACTCCAAAGAATTATGCTGATTCCAGTTGAATTGAAAAGAGTGTTTGGAATCCTTGCATTGGGAACATTAGCATATGCTATTTACAATTATATACAAGGTACCCCCTTCAGTATGACGGAAGTTAAAGCAAGCTGGTTCAACAGCGTCAACGCTTTATTTATTTTACTGCTCGCCCCTATATTGTCTCAGGTCTGGATAGCACTTGGAAAGAAAAATTCAGAGCCTTCGTCTCCCAAAAAACAATCTATGGGATTGCTTTTCCTTGCATTGGGTTACCTCGTGATTGCTTTCGGAGTTAAAGGTGATGTTCAAAAAGCCAGTATGCTTTGGCTGATTATTTTATATTTTCTGCATACCCTGGGTGAACTTTGCCTTTCTCCGATAGGGCTTTCATTAGTGAATAAACTTGCTCCAGCAAGATTTACATCTATTATGATGGGAGTTTGGTTTTTATCCAATGCTGCTGCCAACAAATTTGCCGGTACTTTAGGTGCACTGTATCCCGGATCAGGCGCCACACAAATAATCGGATACCGCATTGAAAATTTGTATGATTTCTTTATGCTTTTTGTTGTCATGAGTGGTATTGCAGCGGTCATACTTTTTATCCTTTCTTACTGGATGGAAAAAAGAATGGGAGAAGTGAAGTGAGTGGGCAACTATCAACTATCAAACCAAATTAAATGGAGTGGTTTAATTGACCAGTTTGATTTTTAAATTAAAAAAACTTCAATAAAAAACGTTGGGATAGCTGATCGCTGACTGCTGATAGCTCATCGCTGATAGCTTTATTTTTCTAACTTCCATCCTTAAACGATTCCCATGTCGCTGACACAAAAAAAATTCCAGCCTTTCATTCCTGCTGAAAAAATTATTAAGGAACTCACGGTTAAGTCTATCCTGTTAGGAAGTCTTTTTGGGGTGATATTTGGCGCTGCCACGGTATACCTTGCCCTGAAAGCGGGACTTACCGTCAGTGCCTCGATCCCGATAGCAGTCATTGCTATCACACTCGGACGCAGGTTTTTCAAGACCACCATTCTTGAAAACAATATCATTCAAACAACAGGAAGTGCAGGTGAAAGTATTGCTGCAGGTGTTGCATTCACACTTCCCGGATTTTTGTTTTTGTCATCTCCTTCCAGTGCTGAATATTTCAATTATCTCACGATCCTGATACTTGCCATCATTGGTGGTTTGCTCGGAACGCTTCTTATGATCCCCTTGCGAAGAGCGCTCATTGTAAATGAACATAACAATCTTCCCTATCCTGAAGGAACAGCTTGCGGAGATGTTTTGAAGGCCGGCGAAAAAGGAGGAGACTTTGCAAGAACTGCTTTCTGGGGATTGGGCGTCGCATTTACTTATGCCTTATTACAAAAGGTGTTGCATGTAATTGCTGAAGTACCCTACTATGTCACACAACAAACTAACAAATTTTTTCCTTCGGCCAGAGTCAGCGGAGAGATCACGCCGGAATACCTGGGAGTGGGTTATATCATTGGTCCGCGAATAGCCGGTGTACTCGTTGCGGGAGGCGTACTCAGCTGGCTGGTATTGATCCCATTGCTGGCTACGATGATACCGGCTGATACGGTAGCAACGCAATTAGTGAAACTGGGTTATTTGAAATCCATTACTACTGCGGGAGGACAAGGTAACTGGGATCCTCAAACGCATACATTCAGCAATTATGCGGGCGCCATTTACTATGCTTTCATCAGGCAGATCGGTGCAGGAGCCGTAGCCGCAGGCGGCATCATCACGCTCTTGAAAACCATTCCAACAATCGTAAAGTCTGTTAAATCCAGCATTGCATCTATTAAAGGAGAAAGTGCGGAAGGTGGACTGAAAACAGAAAGAACTGACCGCGACCTGAGTTTGAAAGTGGTAGCATTCGGGAGTCTTGGCCTGGTAGCCCTCATTGCCATTTTACCTCAAATTCCGCACGACAGCTATGTTCAAAGCCTTTTGATTGGCATACTCGTTATTTTATTTGGAGCGTTATTCGTGACCGTTTCATCCCGGATCGTTGGACTGATTGGATCTTCCAATAATCCGATTAGTGGAATGACTATCGCTACTGTTATGGGTACCAGCCTGATATTTTTAACAGTCGGATGGACGGGGACATCCTATGAACCCATCGTTCTTGTTGTGGGTGGGATGATCTGTATTGCTGCAGCGAATGCAGGCGCTACCTCCCAGGACCTGAAAAGTGGTTATATAGTGGGCGCGACTCCTAGAAACCAGCAGATCGCCCTGTTTGTGGGAGCCATTGTATCCTCAATCGTTATAGGTCTCACCATTAAATTCCTTGACAGGCCCACTGCACAAATGGTGCAGAATGGGGTAGCCCATGCGATCGGAACAGAAACTTATCCGGCGCCCCAGGCAACTTTAATGGCCACACTGATCAAAGGAATTCTGTCTCAAAATCTCGATTGGCAATACGTTTTTGTAGGAATGTTCTTAGCTTTTGTAATGGAACTATGCGGAATCAAATCCTTGAGTTTTGCTGTAGGCGCGTACCTTCCTTTGTCTACCACCTTACCTATTTTCATAGGAGGGGCTGTGAAAGGACTGGTAGAAAAGAGAAAAATAAAAACAGAGACTTTATCTGCTGAAGAAGAAGAATTGGGAAAAGGAAATTTGTTTGCGACCGGATTGGTGGCAGGTGGTGCAGTAGCCGGTGTTATCATTGCTTTTATTAGTGGATCAGATGCCGGAAATCGTTTTCTAACCAGCGTTAGTGTGGAGAGTAGTCTTGAAAAAATCTTACATGAAAGTGGTTATTTCCTTTTAGGAGTGATCATGTTTGCAACAATGGCCTGGATGCTGTACAAAATTGGAATCAAAAAAGACAATAAGCTTACAGAATAGGAATTTAAACACATAGGCACAATAGGAACATAGGTAAACACACATAGACCCTATGTGATTTTCTAAGTGTCTACTGTGCCTATGTGTTTAATTTCAATTCAACTTAAATGGAACGACCATTTCGAAGAGTGGAATATTCACTTCAAATTGCTGCTTGTTGTGGAGGTTTTCCATTGTATAAGTTCCATACATTTTCCCCAGTTCAGTACGTAGGTTACAACCACTTACATATTGATAACGTTCACCCGGCTCGATGGCAGGCTGCACACCTACCACACCCTCTCCTTCTACTTCCCGGGTGCTGCCATTGCTGTCGACTATATGCCAATGACGTCGTAAAAGTTTAACAGGAAATTTGTTATGGTTTTCTATGGTGATGCGGTAAGCAAACATGTATTCCCCTGATACCGGATTTGAATAATCAGGCTGGTAATAAGATTCAACACTAATTTCTACACCATCAGAAATTTTCGATACCATGAAACAGCTTTGCATAAAGATACTTAAAATATAAGGCCACCCTATAGGATTGAGCGGAATTCGGGGAAATGCAGGAAGTATGTGTGCAGGATGTTAATTTCGCAATATTGCATGGATGTGATGATCATCTAGTTCCCTGACTTATTTGTTTTGACACTATAAAAATAACTAAATGAAAATTGCTGTAGCCAAAGGTGACGGTATCGGGCCTGAGATCATGGAAGCCGTTTTACGGATTTTCAAAGCTGCACAGGTAACCCTTGAATATGAATTTGTGGATATGGGTAAGTGGGTTTTTGATAAAGGGTTTTCTAATGGAATGACTCCTGAAGCACAGCAGACGATAGAAGATTTGGGCATTCTTTTTAAGGGTCCCATGGAAACGCCTAAAGGCAAAGGAGTGAAAAGTGTAAACGTCACTGCCCGAAAAACATGGAACACTTATGCAAACAAAAGAGTTTTTCAAAGTCTGCATGGTGTTGAAACGGTATTTTCCAGAGCCGGAATTATTATTGATATAACAATCGTTCGGGAAAATATCGAAGACACATATGGCGGCATTGAGCATATGCTTACGCAGGATGTAGCACTCAGCAGGAGATTTATTACGAGACCGGGAAGTCTTCAGTTAATAAATTATGCATTTGAAATGGCTAAGAAAAAAGGTGCCCGCCGGATTACCTGCGGTCACAAAGCCAATATCATGAAGCTGACTGATGGTCTTTTTCTCGAATGTTTCCAGGAAGTCGCACGGGAATATCCTGAGTTGAAATCAGATGATATCATCGTTGACGATCTTGCCATGAAACTGGTTGTGAAACCGCAGGATTTCGATGTAATAGTGCTTACAAATTTACAGGGTGATATCATTTCAGATCTTTGCGCAGGACTGGTCGGAGGACTAGGGTTTGCACCAAGCGCCAATATTGGTGATCACATTTCGATTTTCGAAGCAGTTCATGGTACGGCTCCGGACATTGCCGGAAAAAATATCGCCAATCCGACTTCTTTATTGTTAAGTGGCCTCGCCATGTTAAGACATCTGGGGATGATGGTAAATGCGGCTATTATAGAAAACGCATTGTTATATACGCTGGAAAGCGGAATACATACAGGAGATTTTGGCGATAGAAAAATCCCGGCGGTTAATACTACTCAATTTTCAGAGGCCATAATCGGCAATTTTGGAAAGAAGCCCGAAGTTAATCCCAAACCGATGTTACCGAATATGCCTACTACATCCACAATGTTCAAATTATCTAAGAACCCGATGATGGTATCAGACGACCCACAGGTTGAAAAGATCGTGGGCGTTGATATGTTTATTGAAAGTTCAGAGCAACCAGACATGATCGCTAAGAAATGTCTCCGACATGCGGGTGTTAAGTTTAAGCTGATCAACATCAGTAACCGGGGCACACAGGTATGGCCTACTGGTTCCGTTTATACGAACCTGGTAAATCAATACAATGTGAGATTTGAAACCATCGATGAACAACCCTTGAACCAGCAGGATGTACTCGGGCTCTATGTTAGTCTGAGCGGCAATTTCAAGATCTGCTCTTCCGAATTACTTCTTATGTGGGGCAACAAGCGGGCTTATAGTCTGGCACAGGGACAGTGAGAGCGTAATTAATAATTAATAATTAAGAATTAATATCTCCTGTGTAATAGTTATTATTAATTATTGAATATTGTACTAACAAGTATTATTACAAAATTTAGAAATCAAAAGAGCAACCCGCAAATGAGATATTAATTATTAATTCTTAATTATTAATTATTAATTACCCCGCAATCCTGGCCATATCATATCCGTTTTTCTTCAACCACTGTAATACCTTATCGCGATGATCTCCTTGAATAATGATTTCACCGGATTTAACTGACCCTCCTGTACCGCAAAAATTTTTCATTCTTCTACCCAGGTCTTCCAGGTCTTTTTCTGTGCCGGTAAAGCCCACCACCAGTGTCACTAATTTTCCTGCCCGTTGTTTTTTATCAAGCTTCACGCGTAAAGGCTGCCTGTTTTCCACCAGCGTTTCGGCAGCAGGTTGAACTTCAACCGGCATAGACGCCGGATCGGTTGAAAATACAATTCCATCTTTGGAAGCTTTCTTTTTCATATAAAACAATTTAGCGAATTCATTCGTTTCCGCTCAGAGCGGAATATACTGAATGAATTCGGAAAATAGCGAGATTTATCAATTCATATCAACACGGCTTTCAAACTCAGATCAATACTTTGTGATTGGTGTATCAATGCTCCGGCACTGATATAATCAACACCGGTCTTAGCATATTCAATAATGTTACCCAAATGAATTCCCCCGCTTGCTTCCGTTTCGAACTGCCGGTCGATCATCCAGATCGCTTCCGCGACATTTTCCGGAGAAAAATTATCAAGCATGATCCTGTGCACTTTACCGGTTAAAAGAACCCGTCTGACTTCCTCCAGGTTCCTGGTTTCTATCTCAATCTTTAATCCCGGTTTATACTTTTGCACATATTGCCATGCTTTTTCAATTGCTTGCTCCAGCCCTCCTGCATAGTCAATGTGATTGTCTTTTAACATGATCATGTCATACAATCCCATGCGATGATTCATCCCTCCCCCAATCCTCACCGCTTCCTTTTCCAATAACCTGAAATTCGGGGTCGTTTTTCTTGTATCAAGTATCCTGGTAGTAAAACCTTTCAGATGGTCTGCATACTTTTTAGTCAACGTTGCTATACCACACATTCGTTGCATGCAATTCAACACCACTCGTTCACATTGCAGGATCGTGTGTGCAGAAGCGGTTATTTCGAAAGCATTTTCACCCGGGTGCATATAATCCCCGTCTTTCTTAAATGCATGAAATAAAGCAACAGGTTCTTTAAATGTAAAAACACGCCTGGCCAATTCCATTCCGGCCAGTATGCCTTCCTGTTTCACTTTTAGAACTGCTTTACCTTGTACTTCTCTCTCAATACAACTCAATGTAGAATGATCCCCATCCCCGATATCCTCTTTTAAGGCCTCGGTAATTAAATGTTGTAATTGCTGATCGTAAGCTTGCATCTGCCAAAGCTATTAAACACATAGGCACATAAATCACATAGTAATGCACACATAGTATTCCGTTCATAATAGATAACCCTATGTGAATTCTGTGTGCCTTATGTGCCTATGTGTTTAAGTCAAAAAAAACCCGCAGTAAATAACCACGGGTTTATAATAAATGTTGAAATGATCAATTACTCTTCGGTTTGAAATCCTATTTCCTGAAGCACCTGCCTGTCACCTTTCTGTTTCATGTATAGCTTGGTCCTGAAATTTCCACTGCGGGTTTGCAGCAACCCGATGCAAAACTGAGATCCATCACTATTTTCACCTTTATGCTTGATCTGGAAATTTTTTACCTCATTGCTATTGAAAAAATCTTTCAGGATCATCTCTGCCTGGCTTTTGCTATAATTATCACTTTTGTTTGGAAGAGAAATATCGACCCGGCTATCAAAAAATTTTGAAAGCTGGCTGGCATTTCCCGTTCGCATGGCACCTACTACTTCTTCGATGGAGTAGAAAGGTTTAAATGAACTGAGGGACAGCATGCTAAAAAACAACGCAAATCCCATTAAGTATTTCATAATTAGTGTATTTCGCGGTTAAAATGGCCAAAAACATGCCAAAGTAAGCATCAGCTTAAAATAGCATTCAGTGTCACAGAATCTTAACTTTGCGCCTCTTACTTAAGAAATCATTAACAAATCTCCCCTATATGGCAGGTAAAAAAGTTATTTTGATTATCATGGATGGATGGGGAATAGGGCAGGTAGAAAGAGCCGATGCTATCCGGCATGCACGTACGCCATTCGTGAGCTCTTTATATAGCAAATACCCGAATACAACGCTGATTACATGTGGGGAAGCGGTAGGCCTGCCAGAAGGCCAGATGGGTAACTCGGAAGTAGGTCATTTGAACCTGGGAGCCGGAAGGATTGTCTATCAGGAACTTCAACGGATCAATGTTGCAGTTAAAGATGGTTCTCTTGAAAAAAACACGCAATTGGTGAATGCAATTCGTGTTGCAAAAGCCACTAATAAATCATTGCATCTATTAGGACTTGTAAGTGATGGAGGAGTCCATTCGCATATCAGGCATTTAAAAGCTATACTCGATAGTTGTAAACGTGAGCAATTAGAAAATGTGTTTATTCATGCATTTACCGATGGAAGGGATACCGATCCGAAAAGCGGCATTCATTTTTTACAAGAGTTGCAGCATCATTTATCTCAATCTGTCGGAAAAATTGCCACGGTCAGCGGAAGGTATTTCGCAATGGATCGCGATAAACGATGGGAAAGAATTAAACTCGCCTATAATGCAATGGTGAAAGGTATTGGTGAAACAGCCCGTGACCCGGTGGAATTGATGGAAAAATCATATGCGAGTAACATTACCGATGAATTCATCAAACCCACCGTTATTCTGAATGGAAGCTCAACGTCGCCGGGATTGATAAAAGAAGGTGATGTTGTTATTTGTTTCAATTTCAGAACAGATCGGTGCAGGGAGATTACCCAGGTGTTGACTCAGACAAACATGCCTGATTTTGGCATGAACAAATTACAGTTGGATTATACAACCATGACC
>Ga0180121_10000290_pt1 | contig 20325 bp, 17 predicted proteins | sample AntDrymUQ5402106_2_FD_129676 | JGI IMG/M metagenome (GOLD analysis project Ga0180121, IMG submission 129676) | Polar desert sand microbial communities from Dry Valleys, Antarctica - metaG UQ540 (21.06) (version 2) (version 2) | ecosystem: Environmental > Terrestrial > Soil > Desert | place...
CCGCGTCGTCCACCCGGTCCTCGAGGAGATGTCGAAAGAACGCGACGACGTCAAGATCGTTTCGATCAACATCGACGAGAACCAGGAGACCGCGAGCCAGTACGACGTCATGTCGATCCCGACGATGATCGTCTTCAAGGGCGGCCAACCCGCCAAGCGGATCGTCGGCGCGATGCCGAAGAGGAAGCTGGAAGCCGAGATCGAGCCGGCGCTGACCTAGGCCTACGCGCAACGCTCCCGCCCGGGCGTGGGGTGGGGCTGGTTCACCTTGGCTGCGTCGACGAGGGTTGAGCGAGGCATTCGGTTGACTTTGGTGCCGCCCCGACCGCCTCAGCCGGCGCGCGCCACTCCGATCGACAGCGCCCGGCCATCGACCTCCACAGACGTTCCAGCACGGGTCCCGTCGTAGGCAACCGACGTCGCCAGCGTCTCCCCGCTCACGTAGTCCTGGTGCCCGCGGGCGGCCGCGAGCAGCTCCACGTCGCCGCCGAGGCTCAGGTCGATCCGGTCGGTGATCTCGAGTCCTGCCTCCTTGCGCGCGTTCTGGACCGCGCGGACCACCTCGCGCGCGAAGCCCTCGCGGATCAGCTCGGCGTCGAGCTCGAGCGCCAGCGCAACCGCCCGGCCCGCCTCCGACTCGACCTGGTAGCCGTCGAGCGGCTGCATGACGAGCGTCATGTCCTCGGGGTGCAGGGTGTGATCGGCGCCGCCGATGCGGACCCCGATCTCGCGATCGCCGGCGATCGCCGCACGGGCGTGGTCGGCGTCCAGCGACTCGATCGCCGCCTTCGCCTGGGGCATGTCCTTGCCGAACCGCGGGCCCAGCGACCGGAAGTTCGGCTTGACGGCGTAGGAGACGAGCTCCCTCTCCTCGGTGACGAACTCGAGTCCCTTGACGTTCAGCTCGGCCCCGACGACGCCGGCGAAGCGCTCGATCGTCTCGCGCTCCGCCTCCGTCGCCACGATCACCGCCTTCGAGAGGGGCTGGCGCATCTTTACCTTGGAGTGCGCGCGAGCCGCCCGCCCGAGCTCGACCGCCCGCCGGGCCGCCTCCATCCCCGACTCGAGCTCGGGGTCGCGCAGCGCCTCCGCTGGCTTGGGGAAGTCGCAGAGGTGCACGGAGTCGGGCGCGTCACCGAACTCGGCCGCGGCCCCGCCGGCCAGGTTGACGTAGATCGCGTCGGCGGTGAAGGGGGTGAAAGGGGCGAGCAGCTTCGCGGTCTCGATCAGCGCGTGGCGCAGCGTCGCGAAGGCCGCCGCATCCCCCTCCCAGAACCGGCGCCGGGAGACCCGCACGTACCAGTTGGAGAGCTCGTCGACGAACGCGGCAATGGCCTTCCCGGCGCCGACGGAGTCGAACTCGTCGAGCCCGACGCGGACCTCGCCGATCACCGACTGAAGTCGGGAGACGACCCAGCGGTCGAGCTCGGCGTCCGCGTCCGCCGGCGCGGCGCCGGCCACGGTTGCCTCATCGCCGGCAGCGTTCTCGTAGAGCACGAGGAAGCTGTAGGTGTTCCAGAGCGTCAACAGGAACTGGCGGACCGACTCACCGATCGTGTCGACGCTGAACCGGTAGCCTGCCCAGGGCTGCTGGGAGGTTAGGTAGTACCAGCGGAAGGCGTCGGCGCCGTGAGCCTCGATCACCTCTGCCGGGGCGACGACGTTGCCGCGGGTCTTCGACATCTTCTGTCCATCGGGATCCAGGATCAGCCCGAGGCAGACGCAGTTGCGGTAGCTCGCCTGGTCGAACAGCAGCACCGACTCGGCGAGCTGGGAGTAGAACCAGCCGCGGGTCTGGTCGATTCCCTCGCAGATGAAGTCGGCGGGGAAGCGGCCCTCGAACAGATCTTCGTTCTCGAACGGGTAGTGGAACTGCGCGAACGCCATCGCGCCCGAGTCGTACCAGGCGTCGATCGTCTCGACGACGCGCCGCATCTCGCCGCCGCAGGCGCCGCAGTCGAGCGTCACCTCGTCGATGTGGGGACGGTGGAGGTCCTCGGGGACCACGCCGCCGCGCTCGCGGATGTCTGCGATCGAGCCCGCGCAGAACCGCTCGTGGCATCCATCGGCCGTGCACTCCCAGATGGGCAGGGGCGTCCCCCAGTAGCGCTCGCGCGAGAGCGCCCAGTCGACGTTGTTCTCGAGCCAGCGCCCGAAGCGCCCGTCCCTGATGTGGTCGGGGTGCCAGCCGATCCCCTCGTTCTCCTCGAGCATCCGGCCCTTGACCGCGGTGGTGCGGACGTACCAGCTCGCCTTCGCGTAGTAGAGGAGGGCGGTGCCGCAGCGCCAGCAGTGCGGGTAGGCGTGCTCGTAGTCGGTGACCCGGAAGAGCCGGCCGCTCGCGCGGAGGGCCTCGATGATCTCGGGGTTGTGGTCGTAGACGAGCTTGCCCTGGTAGTCGGGCACCCGCTCGTCGAAGTGGCCGTTCGCCAGGACGGGGTTCTGGAGGGTCATCCCATACTTCTCGCCGAGCCGGTAGTCGTCCTCGCCGAAGGCAAGCGCGGTGTGGACGAGCCCGGTGCCGTCCTCGATGGTGACGAAGTCGCCGAGCAGCACGGAGTGGCCGAGCGGACCAAAGTCCGTGGCGCGCAGGTAGTCGAACGGGGCGTCGTAGCGCGTTCCCTCGAGCTCGGCGCCGGTGAACGAGCCGAGCTCCTCGTAGCCCTGGCCGAAGACCTTCTCCGCCAGCGCGCGGGCGACGATCACGACCTCGTCTGCGTCCTGCGGTCGTGCCCGGACGTAGTCCACCTCGGCGCCGACGGCGACGGCCGCGTGAGAGATGAGCGTCCAGGGCGTCGTCGTCCAGACGAGCAGGGCGTCGCCCTCGGATGCGACCTCGCTCGTCCGCACCGGCAGCCGCACGTAGGCGCTTGGATCGATCTGGTCCTCGTAGCCGAGCGCGACCTCGTGCGAGCTCAATGCGGTCCCGCAGCGGGGGCAGTAGGGAACGACCTTGTGGCCCTGGTAGAGGCGGTCGGCGTTCCAGTGCACGCGCAGCGACCACCAGACCGACTCGATGTAGTCGTTGTCGAGCGTCCGGTAGGGATCGTCCGTGTCGACCCAGAAGCCGATCCGCTCGGTCAGCTCCTTCCAGTCGGACACGTAGCGAAGGACCGACTCGCGGCAGCGTTCGTTGAACTCGGCGACGCCAAACTCCTCGATCTCCTCCTTCGAGGAGATGCCGATCTCCTTCTCGACCTCGAGCTCGACCGGCAGCCCGTGGCAGTCCCAACCCGCCTTTCGCGGCACGTAGTGCCCGCACATCGCCTTGTAGCGCGGGTAGATGTCCTTGAAGACGCGCGCGAGGACGTGGTGGGAGCCGGGCCGCCCGTTCGCCGTCGGCGGACCCTCGTAGAAGCTCCAGACCGGGGAGCCCTCGCGCTCGGAGAGCTGGCGGGCGAAGACCTCGCGCTCGCGCCAGCGCTCGAGCACGGCCTCCTCGAGCGCGGGGAAGGACTGCTTCGGATCGACGGGCGTGTAACGGTTGTCTGCTGGCATCGGGACCGGCGATTGTAGGCGTGCTCGGGGTGCAGCCAGATAGCCTCCTGATGAACTCGATTGGGGCCGACCGGAGGTTGAAGTGACCGAGATCAGCGACGTGAGGGCGAGCGAGGGCGAGAAGCTCTGGGGCAGCGAGACCGACAAGGCCGTCGCCAACTTCCCCGTTTCCGGCCATCCGATCCCGGCGCCGGTCGTGCACTGGCTCGGCAGGATCAAGGCCGCCGCGGCGCGGACGAACGCGGAGCTCGGGTTGCTCGACGCCGGTGACGCCGAGCGGATCGCCACCGCGGGTGACGCGGTCGGGCGGGGCGAGCACGACGGCCAGTTCCCGGTCGACGTCTTCCAGACCGGCTCGGGGACGTCTTCGAACACGAACGCGAACGAGGTGATCGCGAACCTCGCCGGGAACGGCGCCCACCCCAACGACCACGTGAACCTGGGGCAGTCCTCCAATGACGTCTTTCCCTCGGCGGTCCACCTCGCCGCCCTCGACGAGGTCTCGCGCGACCTCCTGCCCGCGATGGGGAAGCTGGCCGGCGCCCTCGACCTGAAGGCCGAGGAATTCCGCGACGTCGTCAAGGCCGGGCGCACCCACCTGATGGACGCGGTGCCTGTCACGCTCGGCCAGGAGTTCGGCGGCTATGCGGCACAGCTCAAGCTCGGGGTGGAGCGGGTGGAGGCGACGCTCGCACGCGTCGGGCAGGTCCCCCTGGGCGGGACCGCGACCGGGACCGGCCTCAACACCCACCCGGACTTCGCGGCGGGGGTGCGCCACAAGCTCGAGGCCGACTCGGGGTTACCGATCACCGGCCCCCTCGATCCCTTCGAGGCGCAGGCCAACCGCGACGCGCTCGTCGAGCTCTCGGGCGCCCTCAAGGTCGTCGCCGTGTCACTGATCAAGATCGCCAACGACCTGGCGCTGATGGGCTCGGGCCCTCGGGTCGGGTTCGGCGAGCTGCGCTTGCCGGAGCTGCAGAAGGGCTCCTCGATCATGCCCGGCAAGGTCAACCCTGTCATCGCGGAGGTGACGATCCAGGTCGGCGATCAGGTGATCGGCAACGACGCCGCGATCGCGATCGCCGGCTCGCAGGGCCAGTTCGAGCTGAACGTCCGGGTGCCCCTGATCGCCCGCAACCTGCTCGACTCGATCAAGCTCCTTGCCGCGGCCTGCCGCCTGCTCGACGAGAAGGTGATCCGCGACGTCAAGGCCAACGAGGAGGCCTGCGCCACCGCGGCCGAGGGCACGCTCGCCACCGCGACCGCCCTCAACCCGCACATCGGCTACGACCGGGCGACGGAGATCGTCAAGCTGGCCGCCGAGTCGGGCAGGCCGCTGCGCGAGGTCGCGCGGGAGCTCGGCGTCGATGAGCACATCCTCGATCAGGCCCTCGACCACGCCAAGATGGCTCGCCCGCACGGCTGAGCCGGCTGCATGCTCCACACCGAGCGCGACGGCGACGTGACGGTCCTCCGCATGGACGCGGAGGAGAACCGCTTCAACCCGGTGATGCTCGGCGCGCTCGAGGGCGCGCTCGACGACGTCGACGCGACCGAGGGCCCTGCCGCGATCGTCCTCAGCGGAACGGGCAAGTTCTTCTCCAACGGGCTGGACCTCGAATGGATGACCGAGGCCGGCCAGGAGGGAGCCGAGAAGAACGTCGACCGGGTCCAGGCGCTCTTCTCGCGCGTGCTCACGTCGGGCGTTCCGGTCGTCGCCGCCCTCAACGGCCACACCTTCGCCGCCGGTGCGATGCTGGCGCTGGCCTGCGATGAGCGGGTGATGCGCAAGGACCGCGGCTTCTTCTGCCTCCCCGAGGCCGACATCAACATCCCGTTCACGCCGGGCATGTCTGCACTGATCCGCGCCAAGCTCGACGTCCCGGCGGCGCGCGAGGCGATGCTGACCGCGAAGCGCTACGGCGGAGCGGACGCGCTGAAGGCGCGGATCGTCGATCTGGCGGAGGGCGAGAAGCGCGTCGAGCCGGTCGCGATCGCCCGGGCGCAGGACCTGTCCGCCAAGGGCAGGTTCGTGATCGCGGCGATCAAGCGCGAGATGTACGCCGGCGCGATCGAGGCGCTGGCCCGCCCGTTCAAGGCGGGCTGAGGCCCGGACGCCGGTCGGTTCCGGCGGCGCTCTACCGGCGCCGGTCCGTCACCCGCACCCGCAGCGGCGAGTCCACCTGCCGGGACCGAAGCGCCGGCACGCCCGCCCCTCGTCCGGCTCGCCGTGGAACGTCGCCGCACCGCCCGATAATCGACCAGCGCGCTCGTCGATCTGGACCGATTCCCCGAATGGCGAAACGCGACGATCCTGCCGGGCGCGACGCCGGTCAGGCGGGCAGGCCAGCGCCGGTCACGACGATCGGATCCGCCCGGTTGGAACGCCGGGGGACGCGGAGGCGACCGCGGACTCGGTGCCGGCGCCGAGCAGGAGGATCTGGCTAAACCCGCTGGCGCTGGCGAGTTGCGACGCCGGCGGCCTCGAATCAGGGCCGGTTCGTGGCCCGCGAGGCGTCCAGCGCGCCGGCCAGCGGGGCGAGCGCCTGCGGGAGCGCGATCGTCATCCGGTCGACACCTACCGGCAGCCCGGTCGATTCGGCCACGGCCGCAGCGGCCTGTGGGCTCGAGAGCCGCATCAGCCCGCCCTCCAGCCGGCATCCCATTGCCAGCTCGAGCGGCGATGAGCCGTCGGGCGCGTGCGGTGGTAGCTCCGCGAGGCTCTCGTAGCTCTGGGCACCACGAACGTTGTTGACGAAGCTGAGTAGAAACATCTCGATCCCGCTATCGGCACGCGCCGGGCGGGACTGAACCGCTCGGGCCGAGAATGGACGGGTGTCACAATGGAGGACCTACGATCCCGAGGAGAAGAGATGACTCAGACGGACCACGGCGACGGAAGCGCATCCCCCGAGCTGACCGAGATGGCGACGTTCGGCGCCGGTTGCTTCTGGCAGGTCGAGGCCGCGTTCCGCGAGGTCGAGGGCGTCACCGAGACCGCCGTCGGCTACGAGGGGGGTCATGTCGAGAACCCCAGCTACGAGCAGGTCTGCACGGGACGTACCGGCCATGCCGAGGTCTGCCAGGTCACCTTCGATCCCGACCGGATCTCCTACGGCGAGCTGCTGCAGATGTTCTGGCGGATGCACGACCCCACTCAGGTCAACCGTCAGGGACCGGACGTCGGCGATCAGTACCGAACCGTGATCTTCACCCACTCGCCCGAGCAAATCGAGCAGGCCGAGACGTCGAAGGCCGCCGAGCAGTCGCGTCACAGCGAGCCGATCGCGACCCAGATCGAGCCCGCCACCGGCTTCTACATGGCCGAGGACTACCACCAGTGCTACCTCGAACAGCGCCGCTCGGGCGGATTGCTGGGCCAGTTGCTAGGGCGCTGAGCGTCAAGAGCAGCCCGAGGCGGGCTCGCTCGTGCCTACAGGTTCACTGCCACGTACTTGGTCTCGAGGTACTCGTGGATCCCCTCGTTGCCGCCCTCGCGGCCGTTGCCCGAGTGCTTGACGCCGCCGAACGGGGCGCCGGCGTTGGAGACCAGGCCCTGGTTGAGGCCGATCATGCCCGTCTCGAGCGCCTCGCAGACGCGCAGCGAGCGCTTCAGGTCGTTCGTGTAGACGTAGGAGACGAGTCCGAACTCGGTGTCGTTGGCGGCGGCGACCGCCTCGTCCTCGTCGCCGAACGTCGCGATCGGGGCAACGGGGCCGAAGATCTCCTCGCGGAGCACCCGGGCGTCATCGCTCACGCCGCTGAGCACCGTCGGCTCGTAGAAGTAGCCGGCGCCCTCGACCTTCGACCCCCCGACCATCGCCTCGGCCCCCTTGCCGACCGCGTCCTCGACCAACTCGGCGACCTTCGAGCGCTGGTCGTCGTCGATCAGCGGGCCGACGTCGGCGTCCTCCTCGGTGCCGCGACCGACCTTCAGGGCGCCCATCTTCGCCGCCAGCTTCTCCGCGAACTCCTCGGCCAGCGACTCGTGGACGTGAAAGCGGTGGGCGGACGTGCAGGCCTCGCCCACGTTGCGCATCTTGGCGATCATCGCACCCTCGATCGCCGCGTCGACGTCGGCGTCGTCGAAGACGAGGAAGGGGGCGTTGCCGCCGAGCTCCATCGAGACCTTGAGCACGTTCTCGGCGGACTGCGCGATCAGCTTGCGTCCGACCTCGGTCGAGCCGGTGAACGAGAGCTTCCGCAGGCGCCCGTCGCCGATGATCGGCTCGGAGACGTCGCCAGAGGAGGTCGAGGTGACGATGTTGAGGACCCCGTCGGGCAGCCCGCACTCGCCGAGGATGCTGCCGAGCGCCAGCATCGAGAGCGGCGTCTGCTGCGCCGGCTTGATCACCATCGTGCAGCCGGCGGCGATCGCGGGACCGATCTTGCGGGCGCCCATCGCGGTCGGGAAGTTCCAGGGGGTGATGAAGTAGCAGGGGCCAACCGGCTGGCGCATGACGAGGACCCTGCCGGAGCCGTTGCCCGCGGGCTTGTAGTAGCCGCCGGTTCGAAGCGTCTCGCCGCTGAACCAGCGGAAGAACTCGGCCGAGTAGGTGATCTCGGCCTTCGACTCGGCCAGGGACTTGCCCATCTCGAGGGTCATCAGCAGCGCGAGATCGTCGCTCTTGTCGGCGAGCGCCTCGAACGCGGCATAGAGGATCTCCGAGCGCTCGTTCGGCGGCGTCGCAGCCCACTCCGCCTGGGCCTCGACCGCCGCGTCGAGCGCCGCGGCCGCGTCCTCGGGGGTCCCGTCGGCCACCTCGCACAGGGATTCGCCGGTCGAGGGGTCCTCGATCGCGAATCGCTCCCCGCCGCCGGCATCGCACCATTCCCCACCGATCAGCAGCTTGCCGTCGACCGAGTCGATAACCGATTGCTCCTGCGCCGCACTGCTCACTCGCCGCTCCTCGCGTTCGTGGACCGTTCGCGCGGAGGGTACCCGCGGGCCGTGGGCGGGAAGCATCGACGCCGATGCAGGGACCGTTGCGTACGAGGCCGGAGCTCGTCGCCGTCGAAGACGCGCGGATGAGGCCGACCCGAGCCCCCTTCCTGATCGCCCTGCTCGCGCTCGTCGCGGCTGCCCCTGCGCGGGCGGAAACGAGCTACGTCATTACCGGCGCGGGCTTCGGTCACGGCGTCGGCATGAGCCAGTGGGGCGCCTACGGCTATGCCAAGCACGGGGCGGAGCACCGGGACATCGTCACCCACTACTTCAAGGGCACGAAGGTGATGCGCGCGAAGGCGTCCCGATCGGTCCGCGTCCTGCTCGGGGCCGACCCGAACGTCGCCTTCAGCGGATCCAAGCGCGCATGCGGCGTGAACCTGCGGCCCGCGCGGACCTACCGCGCTGCGCTCAACGGCAACGCCGTCCGGCTCGAGCGATCGAACGGCGCCCGCCTCGCCGCTTGCGGGAGCACGCTCGTCGCCAAGGGGGTTGCCGGGCCGATCCAGATCGGCGGCGAGGGCTCGTTCCGCGGCGACCTCGTCGCCGCGGTCAAGGGGGGCAGGCAGTACGTGGTCAACGAGCTCGTGCTGGACGACTACGTCAAGGGCGTGATCGCGAACGAGATGCCCTCGGGGTGGCCGCTCGACGCGCTGAAGGCACAGGCGGTCGCCGCCCGCAGCTACGCCATCGCGACCGATTCGGGCGGCCGGATCTTCGACCAGTACGACGACACCCGCAGTCAGGTCTACGGCGGCTTGGCCACGGAGACCGATCGGACCAACCGCGCCGTCCGGCGAAGCAGCCGCCAGGTCGTGACCTACGAGGGCGAGGTGATCCCGGCCTTCTACTCGTCGAGCTCCGGCGGCCGCACGGAGAACGTGGAGTTCGGCTTCCTCGGCGCGTCGCCGGCGCCGTACCTGAAGAGCGTCCGCGATCCGTTCGACGACGCCTCGCCCGACCACCGGTGGCGCGAGACCTTCACCCGGGGGCAGATGGAGGCGAAGCTCGGCGGGCTGGTGGAGGGTCGCTTTCGCGGGATCGAGGTGACGAAGCGGGGTGCCTCCCCGCGAGTCGTGGCCGCGAAGGTGCTCGGGTCGGCCGGTTCGACGCGAGTCACCGGCACCGACCTGCGGGTCCGCCTCGGTCTGCTCTCGACCTGGGCGAAGTTCGAGCGCCCGCGGTAGCGGCTCAACCGTCCTCGTAGGGCTGGATCGGGATGCCGTGTCCGGTGTCGTGGGTGCCGAGCTCGTAGACGGCGCCGCGCTCCGAACGGAGCTGGACGTGCTCGTGGTCGGGACGCTCGACCCGCAGCTCGAGGTCGCTGATCGAGCAGTTGAGGGCGTGGTGGCTGCCGCCGGACGGGTCCGAGTAGAGGAAGCCGACGAACTGCTCCGCCGGCGCTCCGACCGTGCCGTGGACGCTGATGCCGGTGCCGGAGAAGCTGAAGCGGCAGCCGGTCGGCGTGGGCGCGACCTCGGTGCTGTAGGTCCTGCCGATCCCGCCCAACGGATGACGCTCCCCGCTCAGGACGATCGCCCCGTTGGCTATCCACGGCGTGGTCAGTCGGCCGACCCGAATGCGCCCGGCGCCGACGTCGATGTAGTCGTCCGACGCGGCCCCCTCGGGCGCCGTCGCCTGGATCCAGACCCACTGCTCGGCGTGCTCGGCTCCCCAGTTGTGGCCGACCATCCCCGGCCAGTCCGAGATCTCGACCCGCTCTTTGCCGATCCGCAGGACGCCGTCGAAGGAGGCGCCGGGGTGAGGGCTGAGCAGCTTCGTCCGCGGCAGCGATCGCCGGTACATCCACTCCGACGGGAGGTGCTTGAGCACCTCGTGACGATCGTTGAACCGCAGGGTCCAAGCGCCGTGGACGTCGCCGGCGGAAACCGCGCCGCGCGCGTAGCCGGGGCCGATCTCGCTGTCGTCGACTCGCATGTAGGAGCCCGCCGGGGTCCCGAGCCGCTCGGCGCCGAACTGCTGCTTCGCGGCCCGCGGGGATCCGCTCGTTGCGTCGAAGTACGTCATCCAGACGGCACAGGTCGGCTCCTGGTTCGGCCGCTTGTGGGCCGTGTGGCGGATCCAGACCGCTCGCCCTCCCTCCGGCGCCGATTCCTTCAGATAGAAGCTCTCGTAGTGGCCGACGTCCATCTCGACGCCGGGAAAACGAGCCTCGGTGCGCACCGGCCCCAGATTATTACGCGTTGAGCCGAGGGGGTCAATATGCGCCGGTGATCCGTCGCCGAATCGCCGAGCGCTGGAACGGCCTCGGAGCCGCGAGCCGCGGCCTGCTCGTCGCTCTCGGGCTCGCGCTGGCGGCCGTCGCCCTCGCTGCCGTCGCTCTGGTCGCTGCGGGCCAGTTCTCCGAGGACGAGGCGCCGACCGTCGTCCCCGACCGGGTGGCGGAGGCGGCCCGGGCGCCCGACGCCGCCGCCGGCGACCCGTTCGCCTACAGCCCTGAGCGTCGGGCCGATTTCGTCGAGCGGGCGACGCTCGGCAGCTCACACGTCCTCTACGAGAAGAGCCCGGGGGGAGCGCGGGCGAGCGCCGAGCGGACGGCGCGGTGGCGAGAGCCAATCGATCGGGCGGCCGCCAGGCATGGCGTCGACCCCCACGTGATGGAGGCGATGGTCCTGCTCGAGAGCGCCGGCCGCCCCGAGGTGATCGCCGGCGAGGACCCCGAGGCCGCCTCCGGGATCGCGCAGATCATCCCGTCGACGGCGACCGATCTGCTCGGGATGGAGGTCGACCTCGAGCGCAGCAAGGAGCTGACGGCCGAGTACGCGGCGAACGTCCGGCGGATCGCGAGGGCCGAGACGATGGCCGCGGCCGGTGGGACGAGCCCGAGCAAGCGGCGTGCGGCGGTCGCGCACGCCCGGGAGCTGACGCAGCGCAACGCCGACGTCCTGCGGGAGCGGCGAGCCGTCGACGAGCGGTTTCAGCCGGAGGCGGCGCTCGACGGCATGGCGCGGTACCTCGCGCTCTCCGAGGAGCGCTTCGGCCGCTCCGACCTCGCCGTCGTCAGCTACCACATGGGAATCGGGAACCTCGAGAACGTGATCGAGCGCTACGCGGGCACCGACGTTCCCAGCGGCTCGATCGGCGAGCTGGTGGCCGCCGAGGAGCTCGACTATGCGCGGATCTTCTTCGACTCCTCCCCGCTGCGCAACCCGCGGGCCTGGGGGCTCCTCGGCTCACTCGGCGACGACAGCTCCACCTACCTCTGGCGCGTGCTTGCGGCGCAGCGGATCATGCGCCTCTTCCGCGAGGAGCGTGGCCGCCTCGACGCGGTCGCACAGCTTCAGACCGCGAAGGCGACGGCGGAGGAGGTCTTCCATCCCGAGGGTGAGACGGCGATCTTCACGGACCCGGCCGCGCTCGAGGAGGCGACGGCCGACGGCGATCTCGTCCGGATCCCGGGAGACGGCGCCTACGGGTTCAGGGTCGGCGAGCAACTCGGCGAGCTCGCGCGGCAGCTCGGCGTCGCGCGAGAGGACTACCGAGCGCTCCGTCCCGAGGCCCTCGCCGCACTGATCTACCTGACCGAGCGCGTTCGCCGAATCAATGACGGCAGGGGCGAGCTGACGGTGACCAGCGCCGTCCGCGACCTCGCCTACCAGGACGCCCTCCTCGGGGTGAATCCCGAGGCGACCCCCGAGTACTCCCTGCACACGACCGGCTACTCCTTCGACATCCTCCGTCGCTACTCGAGCGACCGCCAGGCCGAGGCATTCCAGTTCATGCTCGACCGTCTCCGCGCCCTCGCGGTGATCGACTACGCGGTCGAGCCACAGGCGATCCACGTCACGGTGTCGAACGGCGCGCGAGCCCTGCTCGAGTAGATCACTCCGGCGGAATCCTCCCGCTTCGCGTCCGGTTCCGCCGGGACGCGCCCGAAGCAGGGCGGGAGGCTTCGGGTTCTTCCTACGTGGTTTCCTACGTGTGTTTGACCGTCAGCACGTCGCCGTCGGCCATCACGTAGTCGCGACCCTCGATGCGCAGCAGGCCGCGATCGCGCGCGGGGGCGTAGCCGCCGACCTCCACCAGCTCCCGCCAGCCGATCACCTCGGCCTTGACGAAGCCCTCCTGGATGTCGGTGTGGATGCGACCGGCAGCGTGCCAGGCGGTCTGACCACGCTTCAGGCTCCACGCCCGCGCCTCCACGGCCGGCCCCGCGGTGAAGAAGCTGATCTGCTCGAGCAGCGAGTGGGCGGCTCGCACCATGCGGCCGAGCCCCGACTCCTCGAGCCCGAGCTCGGCGCGCATCAGCTCGGCCTCCTCGGGTTCGAGTTCGACCAGCTCGGCCTCGATCTTCGCGCTCAGCGCGATCGCCTCGTCGCCGGCGGCGCGAGCGTGCTCGACCAGCGCCGCCGGGGGCTCGCTCTCGCCCTCGTCGACGTTGGCGATGTAGAGCACCGGCTTGGCGGTCAGGGCCTGGAGCTGGCGAGGCCCGTCGGCGGCCGCGTCGGGCGTCGGGACCGAGCGAACCGGCTCGCCCCGCTCGAGGGCGGCGACGACCAGCTCGAGCCAGTCCCGTTCGGCGATCGCCGCCTTGTCCAGCGTCTTCGCCTGCTTGGCGACGCGATCGAGCCGCTTCATCGCGGTCTCGAGGTCGGCGAGCATCAGCTCCGCCTCGACCATCTCGGCGTCGGCGACGGGATCGATCTCGCCGCCGGGATGGGGAACGCCGCTGTCGGAGTGGGCCCGGACGACGTGGCAGATTGCATCGGTCTCGCGGATCGAGCCGAGGAAGCGGTTGCCGAGGCCCTCCCCGGAATGGGCGCCCCGGACGAGCCCGGCGATGTCGTGGACCTCGAGCACCTCGTGGACGGTGGGCGTCGCCTCGATGGTCGCCGCGATCGCGTCCAGCCGATCGTCGGGGACGGCGGCGATCGCCACGTTCGGCTCGATCGTCGTGAACGGGTAGCCGGCAGCTTCCGCCCCGGCGCTGGTCAGCGCGTTGAAGAGGGTGGACTTGCCGGCATTCGGCATCCCGACGATCCCGACCTTCAAGGGGATACCTCCAGCGGAATCCTCCGCTTCGCGTCCGGTTCCGCTGGGTCCCGCCACGCTTCGGACGCAGGATCGAGGGGCTGTGGAGACGGGAGTGGGTACACGCGGCCGAGCGCGAACCCCAGCGTCGCCCCGGCGATCACGTCGGAGGGGTAGTGCATTCCGAGGTAGGGACGGCCGAGGCAGATCGCCCCCGCCAGCGCGAAGAGGGCCGGCCGCGAGGCCGGCGAGACCCGCCCGAGGACGGTCGCGGCCGCCACCGCCGAGGTCGAGTGGGCGGAGGGGAACGAGAGCTTGCTCGGGGCGCGGGCGAGCGGTGGGTGGTCTTCGATCAGCGGACGCTCGCGGCCGATCGTCAGCTTCACCCCGTAGTTGACGAGGATCGCCGCCGGGGCTGCGGTCGCGGCGACGAGCCAGCGGGCGCGATCCTCGGGGCGCAGCAGCGAGCCCGTCAACCCGAGGGCCGCCCAGCCCGAGCCCATCTCGCCGAACAGACCCAGTCCCTGGACGATCCGGTCCCCGATCTCGCTGTGCCCACTGGTCCGGAGGACGACGAGCAGGCGCTGGTCGGCGCGCCCCACGGCCTGCATGGCCCTTCCGATCGGGCTGCGCCGAGCCACGACCCAGCGCGCGAGGCGTCGCCTGCGGGTCTCCCGCGTGGGCAGGCGCAGCGTTTGTGGGGGCTCGAGCACGGCGGGGGAGGATAGGCCTGACGGTCCGGGAGGCCCGATACAGCTGCGGCCGGCGCATCGCCCGCCTCGCGGCCAACTGGCCGCGTCGGCGGCTCTTCCTTGATCAGCGGGCTCCCGAACTCGTCAGGAGCTGGCGGTGTTCGTCAGCCCACGATCAGCTCAAAGGCGTCGCGATCTGCGCGGAAGCTGATGACGTCGGCCTCGGCAAGATCGGCTGCCTCGATCAGCTCCCCGTCCACGTTCAAAGACTCCTCCCCCTCCAGCCGGAGCTCGATCGTGGAGCAGCGCCCGTCGATCACGCCCTTTTGACCCTCGACCCTGCCTAATCGCAGTCCGTAGGCGTGCTTGGCGAGGCGGACCCTGCTGCCGACCTCGATGACGACGAGGTCGAGCTTGCCGTCGGAGGTGTTCGCCTCGATCGAGGAGCCGCCGCCGAAGGCGCCGGTACTGCCGACGGAGACCTGCCACGCCTCGCCCTCGTGGCGAAGCGTTCCGTCGCAGCTCACCCGGCAGCGAACGGGGTGCGCGGTCGCTCCCGCCTCGAGCGCGCCAACCGTGTAGGCCAGTGATCCGAGTCGTCCCTTGAGGTCGTCGGCGTGCTCGGCGGCAATCGGCGACAGCCCGACGCTGGCGACATTGACGAACGGATGGTTTCCGACCCAGGCCAGCTCCATCCGACGCCGTCGCTCACCGCGGGCGGCGAGAGCGCACGCCTCGCCGAGCTCGGCGGGGAGGCCGAGGCCCGCCGCGAAGTCGTTTGCGGTTCCCGTCGCGATCACCGCGAGTGGTAGCCCGGCGGCGGCCGCGGAGGCGGCGACGCGGGCGATCGAGCCGTCGCCGCCGGCAACCACGAGCCGGTCCACTCCCGTCGCGGCGGCCCGCTCGTGATCGATCACGGCGAAGCTCTCCACGTCGGCGCCGGCTTCGCGGAGCAGGCCCTCCACCTCCTCCGCCCCCCCATCGCCGGAATCGGGGTTGGCGAGCAGCGCGATCGAGGCCATCCGCGGCCTCAGCCCGGCTTTCGCAGCAGCGAGAAGGAGCCGATCCAGGGTCCCGAGCGCAGTTCGAGCACCAATCCGGACTCGCGTCCCAGTCGCTCGACGTGTCGGGGGCTCGTGAAATGCGGGTCGCCGAGCAGCTCGCCGACGACGAGCCGCCCCCCCGGCCGCAGCACCCGCGCGATCTCCCCCATCGCGGCTTCGCGGTCGGGGATCTCGCCGAGCACCGCCGTCAACACCGTGGCGTCCATCGAACCATCGTCGTAGGGCAGGGCAGTCGCGTCCCCCCGAGTCGGGACCAGGTTCTCCAGCCCGCGCTCGTCGGCCCGCTCGATCACGTGGTCGAGCATCTCCTGCTGCAGGTCGAAGAGCTCCACCGTCCCGGCGGCGCCGACCCACTCCGCCAGATCGAGTGAGTAGTAGCCGGTGCCGACCCCGACCTCGAGGATCCGCTCGGCGAGGCGCGGCCGGAGCACGGTTCGCAGGCGCGAGCGGCTGATGATCGGGTGCGGCGCCTCGACCCAGAAGCGCTGGGAGTAGGGGCAGGCGGATGGGTTCTTCCGCCACCAGAGCGCGGCGGCCCCGACGCCCGCCACGGCGCCGCCCGCCGCGATCGCTGCTCTAGAAGCCAACCTTCGTGCCGTCGCCGGCCGCTCGCACGAAGACCAACTTGGCGAGGTCGACGTCGACCTCGGCCTCGTCGGTGACGAAGCGGTGCCAGCCCTCGCCGCCGAGGCTCGAGCGCAGGGTCTTCAGCTCCGCCTCGGGAATCCGCACGGCGAGCACCTGGCCGCCATCGAAGCCGACCTCAACCCGCCGCAGCGCCGCGGTCTCCGCCATCTCAGTGAACCTCCGCCAGTTGAACGATCTCGGTCAGCACTCCGCCCGTGGAGCGCGGGTGCAGGAAGGCGACCCGGCTGCCCCGGATGCCGATCCGCGGCTCGCTGTCGATCAGCTCGATCCCACCGTCGCCGAGTCGACTGAGTGTCAGCTCGATGTCGCCGACCGCGTAGGCGACGTGGTGTAGCCCCGGACCCTTGCGGTCGAGGAACTTGCCGACCGGCGTGTCGGGACCAAGCGGGCTCAGCAGCTCGACGTGACCGTCGCCGACGTCGAGCAGGACCGCCTCGACGCCCTGCTCGGCGACCGTTTCGCGATGCACGAGCGGCATCGACAACGCGTCCTCGTAGAGCGCGAGCGCCGCGTTCAGATCCTGGACGGCGACGCCGACGTGATCGATCCGCTCGAGCATCCCGCGGGAGTCTACGGTTCGTCCGATTCGGATTGCGCCTGCCGATCCTGGGCACGGAGGCTGGCGGGGCCCGGCGAACCGGACGCGAAGCGGAGGTCGAAGTCGGCTAGGTCCGGCTGGGTGGCGGCACGCCCGCCGGCCCCGTCACGCCTTCGTCCGAAGCGACCGCCGGCAGCGCCTCGGCCATGCGCGCGGCGGCGGCGCGATCGGGCTGCTCGAATCGCGGCTCCGGCGCAAGCGCCGAGTCGCGGTGACCCTTCATGATCTTGCCGATCTCGCGATGGTCGATGACCTCGTCGTCGAGCAGCTTGTATGCGATCTCGTCGAGCAGGTCGCGGTGATCGTTGACCAACGAGATGGCGCCGCGGTAGGCCTCCTCAGCGACCTCGGAGACCTCCTCGTCGCGCCGCTGGCGCATCATCTCGGAGACGTTGAAGTCGTTCGCCGGGACCTGGTGGGAGCGGATCGTCGTCCCCATCCCGTACTCGTAAACCATCGAGCGGGCGATCATCGTCACCTTCGCGAGATCGTCGGAAGCGCCAGTCGTCACTCGCCCGAACGTGATCTGCTCGGCGACTCGCCCGCCGAGGAGGACCTTCATGTAGTCGATCAGCTCTTGCCGCGACTTGAGGTAGCGGTCCTCCTGCGGCAGGTTGAGCGTGTAGCCGAGCGCCTTGCCGCGCGGCACGATCGAGACCTTCTGGACTCGATCGACCGTCGGCAGCAGCTCGGAGACGAGCGCGTGCCCGGCCTCGTGCCAGGCGATGACCCGCTTCTCGTGGTCGGTGATCACCTTGCGGCTCAGCAATCCGGCGACGACCCGCTCGTAAGCATCGTCGAAATCCGACTGTGAGACGAAGTCGCGCTTGCGGCGACCAGCCTGGATCGCGGCCTCGTTGCAGAGGTTGGCGAGGTCGGCGCCGGTCAGCCCCGAGGTGTGCTGGGCGACCCGCCTGAGGTCGACGTCCTGGCTCAGCGGCTTCTTGCGGGTGTGGACCCCGAGGATCTGCTCCCGGCCGCGCAGGTCGGGCGGCGGCACGAAGACCTGGCGGTCGAAGCGGCCCGGGCGGAGCAGCGCCGGATCGAGCTTCTCGAGCAGGTTCGATGCCGCCATCACCACGATGCTCTCACTCGAGGCGAAGCCGTCCATCTCGACGAGGAGCTGGTTCAGCGTCTGATCGCGCTCCCCCGAAACATCGTTACCTCGAGCCGCGCCGACCGCGTCGAGCTCGTCGATGAAGAGGATCGAGGGGGCATTGTCGCGAGCCTCCTTGAACAGGCGCCGGATCCGCGCGGCTCCGAGCCCGGCGAACATCTCGACGAACGAGGAGGCGGACTGGCTGAAGAAGTTGGCGCCGGATTCGTTCGCCACGGCCTTGGCGAGCATCGTCTTGCCGGTCCCCGGTGGCCCATGCAGCAGGATGCCCTTCGGAACCTTTGCCCCCAGGGCCTCGAACCGCTTTGGGTCGGAGAGGAACTCGACCACCTCGCGCAGCTCGTCCTTGGTCCCCTCGACACCGGCGATGTCGTCCCAGCGGACGCTACCGCGCTTAGAGGCCTTGATCTCCGTCGGCTTCGTCTTCGGCATGACGCTCAGCATCCGGAACATCACGTAGAGGAGGAGGACCACGAAGATCACGAAGATCAGCGGGTAGAAGCGGTTGATCTGCTCGAGCGCGTCGTCGATCAGCCCGGCGAATGGAAACAGCATGGATCCAACCATCGGCAGATCCCGCGGTTTAGGTTAGGCCGTCAGTCCGCTTCGGCCTGGAGCACCGCGGCGAGCGCCGCGATGCCGACCTCGAGCTGCTCGGCGCTCGGCTCGCGCGTCGCGATCACGCGCTGGATCGTGTCTCCGGAGGCGTGGATGGCCTTCCCGAGCGCCGAGTCTGGATGCTTCTCGGCGTAGACGAAGGTCTCGACCGATAGCGACAGCCCGGCGAGGCCGCCGAGCGCGCGGGCGAGCTTGCTCGGATTCTCGACGAGGCGATCGAGGATGAGCTGGCCGGCGAGGGAGAAAACGAGCATCGGCGCGATCAGGTTGGAGCCGCAGCGCTGGTGCTCCTTCGGCACCCCCGCCGGATCGAGGCCCTGCTCGTAGCCTGCGATCGCCTTGTGCTCGACCGCGTGGTAGGCGGCAAGCTCGGATCCGCTCAACGCGACGAGCGCCGGCGCCAGGCCGAGTGCGGAGACGACCCCCTCGCGGGTGGCGCTGACCTCCTCGTCACGGCCGCGGACGGCGGAGCTGATCAGCGACGAGGCGATCCCGGCGACGATCACCCGTGGGTCCTCGAAGGGGAGTCGCGCCGAGGGCAGAGCGCGGCGGGCGATCGGGATCACGGCGAACGCCTCGGCGAGGCGCAGCGGCCCGCGGAGGCCGGGTACCTTGGCGAAGCGGTTGCCGCCGAAGTTCGGCTTTGGCCCGGAGGCGACGTCGATCCCGCCGCTCGACGAGCGCGCGGCTGCGGCCCAGTGGGTCGGGCCGTGGATCAGCAACCCGTTGCGCAGCGCCATCCCACCGAGGCGAAGGACGTCACGCTCGGCGGGCCCGATGCCGTTGGCGGATGCGCCGTTGCTGGAGATCTCGACGGTCTCGGGCATCTAGATGACTGATCCCATTCGAGTCAGGTTAGCGCCGCGGCGGCCCCCGGCCCGGCTGCTCTGGCCACGCCGACCCGCTCAGGCATTGTGAAGCGTACGGTCAGGTCCGATCAACATACTGCGTGACGATGCAGCGATGAGCGACCAGTTGTTCGACGCGGGTGAGCCTGGTCGATCCGGTGTCCCGGCGGACGCTTCCCCGCTCGCGGTCCGGATGCGTCCGCGCACGCTCGACGACCTCGTGGGACAGAAGCATCTGCTTGCGGGAGGATCCACGCTGCGGACCGCGATCGAGTCGGGCGAGCCCCACTCCATGGTTCTCTACGGCCCGCCGGGGACCGGCAAGACGACGATTGCGCGGATCGTCGCCACCGCGGCCGACGGCGCCTTCGAGGAGGAGTCCGCCGTGAACGCAGGCCGCGCCGAGGTTCGAGCGATGCTCGAGCGTGCTCGCGAGCGGCTGCGCACGGGGCGTCGCACGGTCTTCTTCCTCGACGAGATCCACCGGTTCAACAAGGCCCAGCAGGACGCGCTCCTGCCCGCGGTCGAGGAGGGCCTGGTGACGCTGATCGGGGCGACGACCGAGAACCCGTTCTTCGAGGTCAACTCGGCGCTGCTGTCCCGCGCGCAGATCTACGAGCTGCGGCCACTCGGCGACCCCGAGATCGCCGAGCTCTTGCGTCGAGCCCTCACGGACCGCGAGCGCGGCATCGATCCGGCGCCACGGGTCGACGACGAGGCGCTCGCGATGCTCGCCGCCCGGGCGGGGGGTGATGCCCGCGCGGCGCTCAACGCGCTCGAGCGGGCGGCCACGACCGTCGGTCCCGACGGGACGATCGATCTCGCCACCGCCGAGGACGCCCTGCAGCGCAAGGCAGTCCTCTACGACAAGGCCGGCGACAAGCACTACGACTACATCTCAGCCTGGATCAAGGCGACGCGCGCCTCCGACGTCGACGCGTCGATCTACTACCTCGCGGCGATGCTCGAGGGTGGCGAAGACCCCCGTTACATCGCCCGTCGTATGGTCGTCTTCGCCAGCGAGGACATCGGAAACGCCGCCCCGCAAGCGCTCGCCGTAGCCACCGCCGTCGGCGCCGCGGTGGATCGCGTCGGGATGCCCGAGTGCCGGATCAACCTCGCCCAAGGCGCCATCTACATGGCCCTGGCGCCGAAGTCGAACGCCTCTTACGGCGCTCTGCTCCGAGCTGAGGCCCACGTCCGCGAACACGGCGCCGCCGAGCCGCCCGCCGCGCTGCGCAGCGCTGCATACGCAGGGGCCAAGAAGCTGGGACGCGGGGTCGGGTACCGCTACCCCCACGACGA
>Ga0180121_10000292_pt1 | contig 20246 bp, 15 predicted proteins | sample AntDrymUQ5402106_2_FD_129676 | JGI IMG/M metagenome (GOLD analysis project Ga0180121, IMG submission 129676) | Polar desert sand microbial communities from Dry Valleys, Antarctica - metaG UQ540 (21.06) (version 2) (version 2) | ecosystem: Environmental > Terrestrial > Soil > Desert | place...
CCGCGCCACCTCGAAGTCATCGCCGCGACGCCGCAGGTCGATCACATCGGCATCGTGCGCGTCGCGCAGGATCCGACCGAAGTAATGCTCGGCGAGCGTCTGGCTGTCCCTGCCGAGCAGTTCCCGGGCGCGGACACGAACATCCGAGGCGCGCACCACGTCTTCGGTATTCCGGGTGAGCGAGTCCACGGCGCGGCGAACGATATCGAACGCCTCGTCGCGCGTCAGGCGCTCGCCGGAAGATCCGATGTCGCCACCCGAGCGCACGGGCATCTCGGACCCGGCGGCGGCTGGCACGGACGGGCGTGCCGCCCCGTCGCGAGGAGGCCGATGCTCGCGCGGCCGTTCATCGCGCGGTGGCCGTGCTTCGATGGCCGGCTCAAGGCGCGGCACGGGATCGGCGCGCACATCGTCGGAACGCGGCTCGGTGATGGCCGCTCCGGCGATGTCCACACGCGGCTCGGTGGCTGCCTGCTCGCGCGGGGCAGGCCGATCGCCACGGCCCCGGCCCCGGCCACGTCTCCCGCGCGGACGACCCCGGTCTTCGGCGGGGGCTGCTTCGGCGTCCTCGGTGTTGCTGATGGGAGCCGCATCGCGAACCTGTTCGCGCGCGGGTGGGCGACGTCCGGCGGGCTCGGCGACCGCGGGCCGGTCACGTGGGAGATCGACCTCGAGCTGGCCGTTCTCGAGCTTGGTGACCGCCAGCAGTCCGCGCTGCGCCGCATCGAGACAGAAGCGCGAGAACTTCGGGTGTCCGAGCTCCTTCTCGTCGAAGTTGCTGTCGATCTCCTGCATGACCTGCTTGAGGCGGTCGGAGCGCATCACATCGCCGTTGCGCTTCATGCGGGTCACGGCCTCGGTGACGAGCTCCCAGGGATCGCGCTTGACCGAACCTTCCTCGCGGGTGTTCACGAGTCCGGCGAGCGCGTTGTAGCTGTAGTACTCGTCGCAGTTCTGCACGAGCAGGTCGCTCGACGACTCGCGAATCCCGACGCCGATGATGTACTTGCCGTACTCCTTGAGCTTGATGACGAGGCTCGAGAAGTCGGAGTCGCCGGAGAGCAGGATGATCGTGCCGATCTCGGGACGGGTGAACACCAGCTCCATGGCGTCGATGGCCAGGCGGATATCGGTGGCGTTCTTCTTCGCCGAGCCATAGGCGGGCGCGTAGATCAGATCGATCGAGGACTCGGTGAGCGGCAGGACGTACTGCGGATAGCGGCGCCAGTCGGCGTAGGCACGCTGGATCGCGATCTTGCCCTTCACGATGTCGGACGACAACAGGTGACGGAGCTCCGTCTGCAGATCGGAGCGGATGCCCATCGTCACGTTGTCGAAGTCGATCAGGAGCGCCGCATTGGGAGCGGTGTGGAACGATGGCATGTTCGCATTCATGGCCTGCGGGCCACGATGCATCGGGACGACGGGCATGCGAGCCGGTGTTGCCGTCCGCGGGGGTCGAGAGTTCATGTACTTCCTATCATCGCGGTGTGGTCGAGCGCCACAGTGCGCTCGAGCTCCTTCCGCTTCACCTTCCCGCTTCCGGTCATCGGGAAGCTGTCGAAGAAGCGGACAATGTCCGGAGTCTTGTAATGGGCCATCGTGTCGCGCGCGAAACTCTTGATCTCGTCGCCCGTGATGACCGCGCCTTCCACTGGGACGATGCATGCGCAGACCAGCTCCCCGAGGATGTCGTGGGGCACTCCGATCACGCAGACATCATCCACCGCCGGGTGCGCATGGAGCTGGTCTTCTACCTCGCGGGGGAATACCTGATACCCTCCGCGGAAGATGACCTCCGTGCTGCGCCCGACGATTCGTACATATCCGTCCTCATCGATGATGCCGAGATCACCGGTGAGAAAGAACCGTTCCGGCGTGAAGGAGCGAGCCGTCTCGGCCGGCATGCGGGCGTAGCCGCGCATGACGTTCGGTCCGCGGACGGCAATGACGCCGACCGCCTCCGGTCCGTGCAACGCTCCAGTCACGAAGTCCACTGCCTTCACTTCCACGCCCGGGAGCGGGCGCCCCACCGTGCCAAGCCGTTTCTCCGGAGGATCGGAGAAGCGGGTGATCGACACCGTCGGTCCCGTCTCGGTCAGCCCGTACGCGACCTGCACATCGCACCAGCGCCGTACGCGCCGGACCAGATCATCCGAGACGGATCCCCCGGCAATCGCTCCCGTCCTCAGGGAGTGCAACCGAGCCGCATCGAACGCCGGATCGCGCATCAGCATCTGGAACATCGTCGGGACACCGTGAATCACGGTGACCCGCTCGCGCTCGATCAGGTCGAGGGCCTCGGCCGGTACGAAGCGCTCCTGCAGTACGAGCGTCGCGCCCGCCGCCAACGTGCTCACCGCCACGCTGAGTCCGAACACCGCGAACAGGGGAACCGAGACGAGCACCCGATCCTCCGGAGCGATCTCCGTCGCCGCGGCGGCGAGAATCGCCGTCTCGACAATGGCCCGGTGCGTCAGGCAGACACCCTTCGGCTTGCCCGTCGTCCCGGACGTGTAGATCATGGCGAGGTCGGTATGATCACCGAGTGAGGCCGGTACCGGCGCCGGCCGCCCTTCCCCGCTGGAGACGAGATCCTCGAACTGGAAGATCCGGTCATCGTACCACAGCTCTTCCTTCCCGACGGTCACCAGATACAGCAGGTCAGGCAAATCCGCGAGCAGCGATTCGAACAACTGCAGGTAATCCACGCCGTGGTGTCGCTCCGCCGTGAATGCGGCCGATACCTCGGCATGGCGGAGCTGATACCTGAGCTCGTGGTGGTTACTGCGCGGGTTGAGCGGGACGATGGTCGCGCCCAGTCTCGCGGCCGCGAGCAACGCGATGATCCACGACGGTGAGTTGGGCATGTTGATCGCGATGCGATCGCCCGCCTCGATGCCGAGCTCGGAGAGCGCAGCGGCCAACGCCGAAGACTTTGCGTCGACCTGTCCGTAGGTGAGTGTGCGGCCGCCCGCAACGAGCAGCGTCCGCTCAGGGTGCGCCTTCGCGCGTTCCCCGAAGACGTGTGGGAGTGTCCACGACGTCGTCATCTATCTCCGGTCAGGTCTCACGGTCGGTGCGTAATGTAAGCCCTGCAAAGGGGATGCGCGAGTGAGAGGGTCCTAGACCCCCATCGCCTTGATCACGATGCGTTTCGGCCGCTGTCCGTCCCACTCGCCGTAGAACACTCGCTGCCAGGGACCAAAGTCGAGCTTCCCGGTCGTCACCGGAACCAGCACCTCGTGCCCGATGGTGAGGGAGCGCAGGTGCGCGGCGGCGTTGTCCTCGCCCGTGCCCGTGTTGTGGTCGTAGCTGTCGGGCGACCAGGGTGCGACGCGCTCTTCGAGCCACTTCAGGATGTCGGCCCACAGCCCGGGCTCATGATCGTTGACGAACACCGAAGCGGAGATGTGCATCGCGGACACGAGAACCATCCCCTCGCTGATCCCGGCAGCGGCGCGACAGGCCTCCACCGAATCGGTGATGTCGATGATCTCCTGTCGTTTCCGCGTGTTCATCGTGAGGTAGGCGGTATGCGTCTTCATAGGGAAGGCGAGGGTGGTTCGGCGGATGACCGAGATGTAATATCACTCACTCCCGTAGCCCTCGTCGTGTTTCCCCGGACGAACTTCGACGTGAAGCGAGTTGGATTCCGCACGCGACTCTTCGTCATTCTGGCGCTGTTCGCCGTTCTCCCCTCTGTCGTGTTGACGCTGATCTATGGCCGAACGCTGACCCGGATCCTCGAGACGGTGAGCGGAGGCGCGGCCTGGGAGCGCGCCGGGGCGACCGGTGCCAGTGTCGTCAGGCTCCTTCGGACCAAGCCGCTGAGCGAGGCGGAACGGGCGCTCGTGGACGCACACGCCCTCGAGCTGAACCAGTCGCTCACGAAATCAGCCCAGCTTCGACAGCTCGCCAGGGAAGCACCACCGGTCATCGTCTTCTTCGCGCTGCTCGGCCTCCTGTTCATCGTGCTCATCGCATCGCGGATTGCCGGGCACCTCAGTCGCCAGCTCAGCCGGCCCCTCCAGGAGCTGGTGGGATGGACCGAACAGATCGCGCGGGGAGAGCCGGTTCCTGCCGGGCCGTCGCGACGAGGCGCCCCGGAGTTCGAGATGCTGCGCCAGCGGATGCGCCGGATGGCGCGCGAGATCTCCCAGGGCCGTGCGAGAGCGCTCGAGGCCGAGCGGCTTGGCGCATTCCGCGAGACGGCCCGGCAGGTGGCGCACGAGCTCAAGAATCCGCTGACTCCGATTCGTTTTGCCGTGGAGCGGCTGAAGCGAGACGCGGCCCCTGACCTGCGCGAGACGGTGGAGGTGCTGGCCATCGAATCGGCGCGGCTGGAGGCGATGGCGAAGAGCTTCGCGCAGTTCGGCCGGCTGCCTGAAGGCCCGCCCTCGGACATCGAGCTGGGGGACATGGTTCGGTATTCCGCGACCGCCACGGTGCCGCCGAGGGTCTCGTTGTCGCTACAGATCGAGGAAGGACTTCCACTCCTCCGCGGGCATCACGATGCGCTCGCGCGTGCGCTGTCGAACGTGCTGATCAACGCCGTCGACGCGTGCCGGGAGAACGGCGCGATCGCGGTGCGAGTTGGACGGACGGTGCTGGCGGGGGCTGACGCGATCGAGATCGTCGTCCGGGACACGGGATGCGGAATTCCCGAAGAGCAGCTCGCGCGCATCTGGGAGCCCTACGTGACGCACAAGGCGGGAGGCACGGGCCTCGGTCTCGCGATCGCACGGCAGACGATCACGGCGCATCATGGCGAAGTCGCGGCAGCCAGCGCGGTCGGCTCGGGCACCGAGATCCGGTTCGTCCTGCCGGTGAGCGCCTCCACCCACGGCGAGGCCATCGGGGCCGCCGTGCATGAATAGCCACCGCGTCCAGCCGCAGCACTCGATCCGTGAACGGGTGGGGGCATGATGCCCTCGATCCTCATCATCGATGACGAACCGAACATTCGTCGGATGGTCGGCGCCCTGCTCACGGCCGAAGGCTACGAGGTGCGCGATGCACCAGACGGCGCGCAGGGCATCGCGCGGGCCGGGGAAGTCGAGCCCGACATCGTGCTCCTCGATCTCATGATGCCGGGCGCGCTCGACGGCATGGGAGTGCTCGCGCGCCTTCGCGAGCGATTCCCCGAGATGCCCGTGGTGATGATGAGTGGTCGTGCGGGACTGAGCGACGCGGTGAGGGCGACCAAGCTCGGCGCGTCGAACTTTCTCGAGAAGCCGCTGTCGCCCGAAGGTGTTCTGCTCGCGCTGTCGTCGGCACTGGAGCTGCGACGCGCGCGCCAGGAGGCGCGTGCACTTCGCGAGGATCTCGGCCTCACCGATGAGATGGTCGGCGACAGTCCGGGGGTGAAGCGGTTGCGCGAGATGATCGGCCGCATTGCACCGACCGATGCACGCGTGCTCATCACGGGGGAGTCGGGGACCGGCAAGGAGCTCGTCGCCGCCGCGATTCATTTCGGAAGTGCGCGAAAGGAGCGGCCATTCGTGCGCGTGAACTGCGCCGCCATTCCGCGGGACCTCGTCGAGAGCGAGATGTTCGGTCACGAGAAGGGCTCCTTCACGGGAGCGACGGAGCGGCGGATCGGTCGGTTCGAGCTGGCGCACACCGGCACGTTGTTTCTCGACGAAGTCGGCGATCTCGGGGCAGAAGCCCAGGCGAAACTGCTCCGTGCGATCGAAGCGCGGGAGATCGAGCGCGTCGGTGGCGGGGCGTCGATTCGTGTCGACGTGCGCATCGTGGCGGCGACGAACAAGGATCTCGACCGGGCAGTCGCAGAGGGCGCGTTTCGCGATGACCTGCTCTTCCGGCTGAACGTGATTCCGATCGATGTGCCGCCGCTGCGTGAGCGTCCGGATGATGTTCCCGCGCTCGTCCGCCACTTCGCCGCCCGACACCGCCGGAGATCCGCCCAGGCGGCGCCCACGTGGGCGGCCGACGCCATCGTCGCCCTCCAGCAGCATCGCTGGCCGGGAAACGTACGCGAGCTGGCGAACATCGTGGAGCGACTGGCGATCCTGCACGCAGGCCGTGAGGTGACCACCGAGCATGTGCGCGAGGTCCTTCCTGCTGCGCGGGACGGCAGTACGATCGGCGGTGCCCTTCCCGACCCGAGCACCCTCGATGGGCCGCTCTCGCAAACGCTCGATGACTTCGAGCGCCTGCTGATCCAGCGCGCACTCTCGGGCGCCCAGGGAAACATCGCCGAGGCCGCCCGGCGACTGAAGACGGACCGCCCCAACCTGTACCGCCGAATGAGACGGCTGGGGATCGCCAATGAGGATTAGTGATCGTCGATTCCGGAGAGGTCATATGCGGCAACTAGTCGCACGCACGGTTGCAGTCGCGATGATCGTCGGCCTTGCCTCGAGCGTCCCGATGTCGGCACAGGAGCCGGATACGAGTCGGGCGACGTCGCGCAGGGAGCCACTGCCAGCCGACGTCGCGCGGGAAATTGCCGACCTGTACAACGCGCCGGGAACCCTGCGTGTCGCAGGTTCCCTCGAGATCGCGGCCGAGCGAACCGTCACGGGAGACGTGGCGGTGACGGGTGGCCCGACGTTCATCATCGGTGGTCGAGTCACCGGGCGCGTCGTCGCGATCAATGCCGACGTGATTCTTCGTCCTGGCGCGCGAGTGGATGGGGACATCCTCATCGTTGGGGGACGGATCGAGGGGCGGGAATCCGCGACGGTGGTGGGAACGGTCCGTGTCTTCCGGCAGTCGCTCAGCTACCACATGGAAGGGGACCGGCTCGTGCCGGACCGGCAGCGCGCCGAAGAGCGGCCGCGGTTCGGGCGGATCTACAACTTCGGTGCGCGAACCGTGAGCCAGCTTTCGTTCACGGCGACGCCATACAACCGGGTCGAAGGGTTGCCGGTGCACATCGGTCCGACGCTGGAGCATCGCGCGCGAGACGCGGACTTCCGCATCGAGGTGCAGGGCATTCTCCGGAGCGTCGACAGCTTCGAGTGGACGCCGGACAACGTCGGGCATCGCGTCTTCGGCGAGGCGAAGCTGGGGCGTTCGCGCGGCATCGGGATCGGCGGATCGCTCTTCGACGTCGTCGACCCGATCGAACGCTGGCATTTCAAGGATACCGAGGCGGGCCTTGCCGCGTTCTTCCTGCATCGCGATTTCCGCGATCACTTCGAGCGCCATGGCGGGGGCGTTCATGTCTCGGCGTTCGGCGGTGACGAGCAGGCGCTGACGCTGGGCTACCGGAACGAGCGCTGGCGTTCGCGTGCGACGCGCGACCCCTTCACGCTGTTTCGCGACAAGCAGGAGTGGCGGGCCAATCCATTCGTCCACGACGGGAGCGTGCGGCTGCTGACGGCGGAGTACCGCTACGACACGCGAAACGATGAGGCTGACCCGTGGACCGGCTGGTTCCTGAGCGGCGATGTCGAGCGGGGATCGGGAACGCTTCGTCTCCCGCTGGCGGGCGAGGTCGCGGAGCGCGTGACCTACGCGCGGGGCTTCGCGGATCTGCGGCGCTACAATCGCCTCTCGCCGGATGCACAAGTGAACATGCGGGCGGTGATCGGTGGGTGGCTGGGCGGCGATGACTTGCCGCTGCAGCGTCGCCTCTCGGTCGGCGGCGCAGGCACGCTGCCGGGCTTCGACTTTCGTGGCAACTCCGGGGCGGTTGATGTGGGACAATGCGGCGGCGGTCTGCTCGACGGTGCCCCTGCGCTCTGCGAGCGGGTCGTGCTCCTGCAGATCGAGTATCGCGGCGCCCTGAGTTTTGGACGCATCGGTCTCGGCGATCTCGTACCTGATTGGTGGAGCGCTCGGGGCCTGAAGGCTCCGCAGTGGGTGGCGTTCGCCGACGCCGGACGCGGCTGGCTCGTCGGCGAGCGACAGGGAGATCTGCAGTACCCGGGCTCCACCGTGTTGCCGCCGCTCGAGACGTTCCGAACGGACGTCGGTCTCGGTCTCGACATGCGCGTGATCGGCGTGTTCGTCGCGAAAGCCGTATCGGACCGTCACGAACCCGCGAACTTCTTCGTCCGAGTGAGGCATCGCTTCTAGCTCGTGCGCATCCTGCTGGCAGTGACGCTCGTGCTGACGCTCACCGCGTCCCTGGGTCCCGGTGAGCGTATCGCCGCCGTTCAGAGCCCCCGCCTGTCGGTCAACGCCCCGTCAGGCGACCGAGCGACGGCGGAGGGCCCGCGCATCGCGACGTCGCGCGTCCTCGACGACCCGAAGCTCGAACAGTTCATCAACTCCGGCTTCCCGGCGCGGTTGCACTACCGCATCGATCTCTGGTCGCGCAAGCAGTTCTTCGACAACCGGGAGGCGGGCGCCGAGTGGATCGTCACCGTGGAGTTCGACCGTCTGCAGCGGACCTACACCGTACGCCGGCAAGTCGGTGATCGCATGGTGCCGTCGGGCACCTTCAGGGCTTTCTCCGAGGTGGAGGCGGCGATTGCGCTGCCATTCGAGGCGCCGGTGCGGGCGCCTCGAAATGGGCAACGCATGTACTACCACCTCGTTCTCGAGATCCAGAAAGTCTCGCTCTCCGATCTCGATGAGCTGGAAGCGTGGTTGCGCGGGGAGCTGAAGCCGGCGACGCGTGGTCAGCGCAATCCGGGAACGGCACTGGCCCGCGGCTTTCAGACGCTGATGCTGCGGATGCTGGGCGGGGAGAATCCGCGATACGAGGCGAGATCGGAAACATTCACGCCTCGCTGATCGCGGTGCCCGCTATCGCTCGAGATCCTCGAGCTGATGCAGCGTCTGCTCGCCGTAGAACAGCCGGATGTAGCGCGCCTGGGTCGGCGTGAGCCGTCGCACCGCCCAACTCAGGTGGACGAAGTGAGGCTCGACCGGGGCGACGATCGGACGCATGCCGATCTCTTCCGGGAGGTGGTTGGCCTTCCGGGTGTTGCACGGGCTGCAGGCCGTGACGACGTTCGTCCATTCGTTGGTGCCGCCACGGGAGAGCGGAACCAGGTGATCGCGCGTCAGCGACTGCCGGGGCTTGAGCTCGATCGTCGAGCGGCCGCAGTACTGGCAGCGATACCGGTCACGCGCGAACAGGAAGGTGTTCGTCACCTGACGCCGGAACCGGCGCGGCACGTGGATGAACTTCATCAGGCGGATGACCGCCGGACGTGGGAGCGAGAGATGCTCCGAACGGACCATTCTGTCACGGTCCGCCTCGACGATCTCCGCCTTGCCGTCGATGACCAGGCGAAGCGCCCGGCGCAACGGTACCATCGTCAGCGGTTCGAACGACGCATTCAGTGCCAGACAACCAACGATCACGCGGACCTCCATTCACCCTGCAGAAACTCCCGCCCCGAGTGGAAGCGGTAGCGGGAGAAAGCAGAACGTGCCACGTTCCGGTTGGGCGGCCAGCCGGCGCGCCAACCTGGTTCATTTTCGAAGGTAGCGCTGGGAGCTACCCCTTACAAGTGACTGGCGAAGCTCCCCCGCGTCACCACGGGGCATTCCGCCCGACTTATCTGCGCCCGTGAACAGCGGGATCGTAGAGCTCGGACTCGGCGACGCCGAGGGAACGTGCCGTCTCGAGCGAGAACGCGATGTCGCCAACCTGTTCCAGTCGATGCCCATCCGACCCCAGTGAAATCCGCACGCCCCGCTGGATGGCCCGACGCACGATGCGCTCGTGCGGGCGATAGCGAGATGAGATCTCGAAGGCGATACCCGCCACATGCAGCGCCTCGATGATGCGCTCTTCGTGCGCATCGGTCCACACGTCCTCATACGGCAGCTGCCGCACCGCTGTCGTCAGGAGCGTCGGGTGCGCGAGAATGTCGACGGGCATTTCGCGAGCGAACCACTCGAGCGTCGCGACGAAGCTCTCGAGGTATGCGGCGAGCGAGAGGCCGTCGGGCAGCGAACGCGCGAACGCATGCACCCACTGGCCGCCGCCGATCGAAACGGCGTGCAGCGAGCCAATCCGGTGAGTGAAGCGATCCATGATGTCGTTGGGAAGCTCGCGCCAGAGCGGATCGTGGAAGCAGAATTCGGCAGCGCGATTGACGTCGAGACCTTCGATGACGTCGAGGTACTCCCGCGCAGCCTTCGCCGACTTGATCCCGAGGGCGATGTCGGTGGAGATGTGGTCCGCGATGCTGGGTCGAACGCCACGGGCGCGAACCGTCTCGACGAGCTGCTCGGGAGACAGCGCACCGTCCGAAAGCGTGGTGTGCGCGTGGCAATCGAGCGGCTGCCAGCTCATCGCAGCGCTAGCGGCGGGAGCAAAGGTGGAGGGGTCACCGGCGGCGCCGGCGGGGGCGCCGTAACGGGTGGCGTGCTCACTGGCGGCGGCAGTCGGAATGGATTGCTGTCGGGCAGCGGACGCGGCGGTGTTCCTGGCACGATCTTGAATCCTCCCGGCGCCGTGGGTTCCGGTGGCGGAAGAAGTCCAATGCTGTCGCCCGGGGTCAGCATGAACGGGCTGTGGAGGTCGCACTCGCGGATGGGCTCGGTGCCCGGAAGATAGAACTCGCGGTAGACGACTTCGCGGGGGCAGAAGGGATTCTGGAGCAGTCCCGTCGTCGCGTCGATCTCGCGCGAAATGATGGGCTCGGGGCGCGGCCAGTCCGGGGGCGCCGGCTTTCGCTGGTAGACCTCGGTCATGAACGCGGCCCACGCCGGCGCGGCGAGCACCCCTCCCTGGGCATCCGCCTTGATCTTCTGCGGCCGGTCGAGCCCCATCCAGACTCCGGCCACGAGATCGGCGGTGAACCCAATGTACCAGACGTCGTTGCCGTCGTTCGTCGTGCCGGTCTTGCCGCCGCTCGGGATGCGGAAGTTCCCGCGGGCGAAGACGGATCCGAATGCAGTGCCGCCGGGCCGGCGGACGACATCCTTGAGAATGTCGACCATCAACCACGCCTCCTCCGGCGCGAGGACCTGGGTGCGCACGGGCGTCGGCGACCAGAGGATTTCGCCGCGGTTGTTCTCGACGCGAAGGATGGCGTTCGGGGACGCCCGCACTCCGAGGTTCGCGAAGGCGGAATAGGCGGCCACCATCTCGATCGGGAATACGCTGGCCGATCCGATATGAATGGCAGGATACGGCTGAATGTCGCTCGTGATGCCGAACTTCCGCGACATCTCGATCACGCTCGGCTCACCGAGCTCGATGCCGAGCCGGATGGTCGCGAGGTTGCGCGAGCGGTACAGCGCGCTGCGCAACGGCATCGTGCCTTCGAACTTCAGGTCGTAGTTCTGGGGTGTCCAGGTCGTGCCGTCGAACTGGGGAACGGCCAGTGGGGAATCGTCGGTCAGGTACGACGGCGGGCGTCCGTTCCGGATGGCATCGGCATAGACGAACGGCTTGTAGGTGGAGCCGGCCTGCCGCAGCGCCTGCGTTGCGCGATTGAACTTCGAGTCATCGAAGTTCCGCCCACCGACGAGGGCGCGAACGGCACCACTGCGGGGGTCGAGCGCAACGAACGCGCCTTGCAGATATGGCGAGTTGGGGCCGGCATTGTCCTGCCCGGAGGCATTGCGCGCGAGATAGCTCTCGTACGACTTGTGGCGGAAGGAACCGAACTTTCCCGCCTCGATCTCCCGCAGCTGTTTCTCCAGCGCACGCTCGGCCGCTCCCTGCATGTCGAGGTCGAGCGTCGTATAGACCTTGAGTCCCTGCTCGTAGAGCTGCCGCCCGAAGCGCGCGTCGAGCTGCTGCCGGACCCATTCGACGTAGTACGGTGCGATCTCGCCCGATTCCGAGCGAGCCGCGAGTTGCAGCGGGAATGCGCGGGCGAGGCTCGCATCGGCATCGTTGAGCGCGCCGTTGCGGCGCATCAGCTCGATGACGGTGTTGCGGCGCTCGACCGCCCGCTCGGGGTGCTGGCGCGGGTTGTAGTTTCCCGGCGCCTTGGGCAGGGCGGCGAGCGTTGCGGCCTCGGCGACTGTGACATCGCGGGCCGACTTGCCGAAGTATCGCTGCGCCGCGGTCTCGATGCCGTAGGCGCCATTGCCCAGATAGATCTGGTTGAGATAGAGCTCGAGGATCTTGTCTTTCGTGTAGGTCGACTCGATGGCGCGCGCAACCTTCGCTTCCTTCAGCTTGCGCACGAGGGTCTTCTCCCGCGAGATCCGCTCGGGGAAGACGTTCCGCGCGAGCTGCATCGTGATCGTCGAGAAGCCCTGGGAAAACCCACCCGCCCGGAGGTTGATCAGGCCCGCTCCGAACACGCGGCGCCAGTCGATGCCGGCGTGCGAGTAGAAGCGCTTGTCCTCCGTGATGACGAACGCGTCGCGCAGCGTCGCAGGCACGTCGCCGAGCTTGATGAGTGTCCGCCGCTCGAGACCGATCTCGGCGATGAAGCGATTGTCGACCGCGTACAGCTTCGACGTCTGCCGCGGTGTGTAATCGTTGAGGCCCTCGATCGACGGACAGCGGCCTTCGCGGCAGACGAGCGCCCACGCACCGTAGGCGAGGCCACTGCCGAAGGCGATGCCGAACGTCAGGACGAGGAGGAATGCCCGCGTGAGGCCGGGGTGGCGGCGGGTAAATCGTTGGCGGGACGCCATGGCGGGCTAGCTCGCCACAGCGACAGAACGCAACGCGGTGCCTGACGGTGTGCGGATGATTCGCATGCGTGAAGTGGAAGCTAATTCCGGGCCGAGGGGAGAACGCAGCGCGATCCAGCCGGATCGTGACCCACGGCGATGTGACATACGACGCACGAAACCCTATTTTGGTCCCATGAGTGAACGGACCCTTCTCCTCGACGAGCTACGCTGGCGCGGATTGCTCCACCAGCACACCGAGACGCTCGCCGACGCGCTGGCCCGGTCCACCATGTCCGGCTACGCCGGGTTCGATCCGACCGCCGCGAGCCTCCACGTGGGCAACCTCGTGCCGGTCATGGGCCTGGCCCACTTGCAACGGGCAGGACACCGTCCGGTTGTGCTGGTCGGCGGCGGGACGGGGATGATCGGGGACCCGAGCGGGCGGACGACCGAACGCCAGCTTCACTCCGCGGAGCAGGTCGCGGAGAACACGCGTTCGATCAGGAACCAACTCGCGCGATTCCTCGACTTCGAAGGCCCGTCTGCCGCGCGCCTCGTGAACAATGCCGACTGGCTGCTTCCGTTGAACGCCATCACGTTCATGCGGGACGTCGGCAAGCACTTCACGATCAATTACATGCTCGCAAAGGACTCGGTGAAGTCGCGCATCGACGCGGGGATTTCCTACACCGAGTTTTCGTACATGTTGCTCCAGGCGTACGACTATCTCGAGCTGCACCGGCGCGAGGGGGTGACGCTGCAGGTCGGGGGTAGCGATCAGTGGGGCAATATCACCGCCGGCATGGAGCTCATTCGCCGAACCGTCGGCGCGGACGCACACGCGCTCACGGTGCCACTCCTGATGAATGCATCGGGGTCGAAGTTCGGGAAGTCGGAAGGTGGCAACGTCTGGCTCGATCCGGCGCTCACGTCGCCGTACAGGTTCTATCAATTCTGGATCAACACGGATGACCGGGACGCAGGACGTTTCCTGCGACTGTTCACGCTGCTGTCACGCGATGAGATCGAATCACTGGAGCGCGTCGCAGCAGAACACCCCGAGCGGCGTGAGGCCCAGATCCGCCTTGCGATGGATGTCACCGAACGCGTACACGGGGCTGATGCAGCCCGTACCGCGCAGGACGTCTCGGCGTTCATCTTCGGTGGGCTCGATCCGGCGCGCCTGTCACTGACCGCGCTCGAGCTGCTGCGAGCGGAGGCGCCATTCACGGAGGTGAACGACAGCGACATCATTGGCGCGCCGGCGGGAGAGGAACGGCCGGATGGCGAACCACGCTACGACGTCCTCAAGCTGCTGACGCTCACCGGCATTGCGGCGTCGAACGGCGCAGCACGGCGACTGCTCGAGCAGGGTGGCGTCTCGGTGAACCGGCGGAAGCTTGGCCCGGGGGAGCGGTTCATCGACCCGGCGACGGCGCTTCTCGCCGGCGATCATATCATCGTCGCGAAGGGGAAGAAGGACTACGCGCTCGCCCGCGTCCGGCGGTAGGCTTTTCGGACGCTCACCCTCGTCGGCCGAACTCTGCTCCCCTAGATCGACTCCAGCACCGCAAGCGCAGCGTCGACCTCCTCGCGCGTGTTGTAGTAGTGGGGTGACAATCGGATCCCGCCCTCGCGAACGGCGAAGATGACGCCTGCCTGGGTCAGGCGGTCGGCCGCGGCGGCGGTATCACGCGGGCGGAGCGTGACGATTCCCGCACGCCGCGCCGGATCGGACGGAGTGACGAGAGTCACGTCCGGGCGCGACCCTGCCCAGTCGGCGATCCGCGCCGTCAGGTCCGCGACATGTGCCGCGATCGCCGCAGGGCCGAGCTCGAAGTGGAGCTCGAGACTCGCGTTCAGTCCCGAAAACTCCTGGAACGGGAGCGTGATGACCTCGAACCGGCGCGCGTCGGGCAGGTAAGTGAGGTCATAGTCGACGAGGCTTCCAAAATTCTCGGATGCGCTCGTTGCCAACCACCCGACGGCCTGCGGCTCGAGCTCCTTCACCAGTCCGGCACGAACGTACGCGAACCCGGTTCCCCACGGCGCCGTGAGCCATTTCTGCGCACCGCAAGCCAGGATGTCGATCGGGGCCTGCGCGACGTCGAGCGTCAGCGCACCGAGACCCTGGATGGCGTCAACGACAAAATAGATCCCGCGCGCCCGGCACGCGGCGCCGAGCCGTGCGAGGTCAACGCGATAACCCGTCGCGAATGACACCCACGACGTCGTCACGACCTTCACGCGCGGGCGGTCCATCGCGCGCAGCAATGCGTCCTCATCCGGGAGACCGTCGACGCATGGAATGCGCTCGAGCACGATGCCCTCGTTCGCCAGCGCCATCCACGGGTAGATGTTCGCGGGGAACTCGCGATCGTTGGTCAGCACGATGTCGCCGCGCTCCAGCGGGAGCGCGCGGGCCGCGAGGTTGATCCCGTAGCTCGTGTTCACCATCAGCGCGATTTCTTCGGGGCGTGCATGGATCAATCGCGCGCAGAGCTCCCTCGACCGGCGAAGCGTTCCGAACTGGACTTCCTCGGTAATGAGGTAGGGAGCCGCGCGACGTTCATTGAAATCGGACAGCGCCTCGACGGTCCGCCGAGGGAGCGGCCCGGTAGACCCGTTGTTGAGATAGTTCGCGTCGCCGCGGGCGGCCCACGGAAACTCACGCTCGCGGAGCGCACCAATGTCGTATCCGGGAGTACCGCGGATGTCGCGAGACGGCGGAGCGGGTCGCGCGCTCGCTCGAGGCATTGTCATTGCTGGCCTGGCAGGAGAGTGGGTGGTGCTGATGATCCCGCGGCGGCTGGCGCGGGCCTCGCACCGGTCGGCGGCACCTCGCCTCCAGCCACCGGAGCCGGGAGCGCGTTCGCTCCCGCCGGCGAAAAGCGCGGATCGAGAATGTCGCGAAGCGCATCGCCGAGCAGGTTGAACCCGAGCACCGCGCCGCCGATGGCGAGCCCCGGGAACAGCGACGTCCACGGTGCGGTGCGCAGCTGATTGAGGTCGCGCCCGTCGGCGATCATCGACCCCCAGCTCGGTGTCGGCGGAGGAACGCCAAGGCCGAGGAAGGAGAGCGCCGCCTCGGCCATGATCGCGCCGGCGATGCCAAGCGTGCCGGCGATGACCACGGGCGCCACGACGTTGGGAAGCACGTGTCGCCACATGACGCGGACGTCACTGCTGCCGAGGGACCGGATCGCCTGGATGAACTCGAGTTGCCGCACGACGAGAACCTGTCCGCGCACGAGACGAGCCATGCCTGCCCAGCCGACCACTCCCACGGTGACGAAGACAACGGTCAACGATGGTTCGAGTGCCGCGACCATTGCGATGAGCAGCAGCAGCGTCGGGAACGCAAGCGTCACGTCGGCCAGGCGCATCACGACTTCATCGACCCAGCGTCCGTAGTACCCCGCGAGAAGGCCGAGTGTCACGCCGATCGCCAGCGCCACGCTCTGTGAGATGAGCCCGACGGAGAGGGAGATGCGTGCGCCATAGACGAGACGCGACCAGACGTCGCGCCCCTGGATATCGGTGCCCATCCAGTGCTCGGCCGAGGGTGCGGTCAGCCGGTCGCGAAGATCGATCGCAAGGGGATCATGACGCGCGAGGACGGGCGCGCCGATCGCAACGACGACCATCGTGCCGATGACGACGAGGCCGATGATCGCGCGCGTGTCGCCGAGCAGACGACGCCAGACGCCGGACCTCACGACGCCGCTCCAGCCTTCGCGGCGCCTTCGATGTCCGGTGGCGTGCCGGGGGGTTGGCGCTTCCAGCGCCGGTGGTGCCAGAAATACTGCTCCGGGGCGATGCGGATGGCTCGCTCCAGCGCTTCGGTGTACCGCGCGACGATGGTATCGACGTCGTGCTCACGATCGCCCGTTTCGCTCACCGGAACAGACTCGAACGTCAGCCGATATCGACCCGACGGCTGGCGGATGGCGCTCCCGAAGATGATGGGCGTTCGCAGTCGAAGGGCAAACACCGCCGGGCCGCGCGGTGTCTTGGCGAGCCGCCCGAAGAACGGGACGAAGGTGGACGCGAGTCCTCGCACGCCCTGATCGGCGAGGAACGCCGTGAGGTATCCCTGTCGGAGCACGCGCGGCGTCCCACGGACCGCTTCATCGTCATACAGCACCAGCACGCCGAGCGACGCGCGAGTCGTGTTGAGGTACCGATCGAAGCGGGGATTGGCCATGTGTCTCACAATGGCCGCAACCGGCATTCCTCGCGCCGCGATGTACGCGCCACCGAGCTCCCAGTTGCCGAGATGGCCGGTGACGAGGATGACTCCACCGCCGAGGGCCATGGCACGCTCGACGACGTCCCATCCAACAACCTCCTCGACGAGATCGAGGATCTGTTCGCGTCGCAGGGACGGGAGCAGCGCGGTCTCGATCACCGTCTGCCCGAGGTGCGCATACGCAGCCTTCGCGATCCTCGTGACCTCGTCACGGCCGATGTCGGGAAATGCCATCGCCACGTGAGCTTCAACGACCTCGCGCCGAATGCGAAGTGGGAAATATCCGAGCCTTCCGATCCACGCGCCCAATCGCCCGGCGCGCCGCCAGGGCAGTGCGGTGAGCGATGCGACCGTGGCCCGCAGGGCGGCGTACTCCGCGGTATGTGCCAGCGACACATCCCCCAACGGGGCCAGGACGCGAGTTTCGCTCACGTGTACCACTGCTCGCGGTCGCGCGCGGCCATCGCTGCACGGTCGAACGAATCCACCATCGCCGATTCGGGGAATTCGCGCGCGACCCGTGCCCGCCCGGCATTGCCCATTGCTACTCGCTGCCCGTCCCGCGCGAGAAAGCCGGCGATCATCGCCGCCGTTGCCGGAGGGTTCACGGGCGGAAGCAGCATCCCCGTGATTCCGTCCGCGATGTAGCGGTGGGCGAGCGGTGCCTGCTCCGCGAGCACCGGGATGCGCAGCGCCATGAGGTCGAGGCACGCGAATGCCGCCGTATCGGCGGTGGCCACCACCCAGCCAATGTCGGCGGCGCGAAAGACGGACAGCTCGTCATCCCGCTCTCCCAGCTGGGTGAGCAACTTCGGGATCCCGAGTGCCGCCGCGTGGATCCGTACATCCTCATCGTCCGACCGTGCTCCGACCAGTGCGAGACGCAACTCGGGGTGCCGCGGGGCGAGCAGCGCCACCGTACGCAGCACCGTCGCGATTTGGGCGCGAGTCGTGAGCGCGTCGCACACAGCCACGAGCAGGCGTGTGCTGCCGGCGGCTTTCAGCGACGCCCGGGCAACAGGAAGCGTCGCGTCATGCTGACGGATGTCCACGCCGAGATCTCCCCACACTGGAGGCAGGGCGCCGATGGGACGGACCGGATGGGGTTCGTCGGCGAGGAGGGTGTGCAGTCCTCCCGAGGCCGCCAGCTTCAGGGCGAAGCGACTCGTCCGCGCAACACCGTTCTCGCCAGCCCCGATTCGACGGATCACCGCCCCGCGTTCAGCAAGGCGGAGTGCGGTCGCGGCGGCGAGATGCTCGCGCTCGGTGTGAACGAACACGACCTCGACGAACCGCTCGTGCATCACGCGGCGAAGGCGCAGCCCGGTGCCCGCGCCAGGGCGGCCCGCGATGGGCACGATGTCGTAGCCAGCGGATGACAGCCGCTGCTCCACCGCGCTCTCCGGCTGGCAGACGTACGTCACCTGGTAGCCACGCTCGGCCAGCCCGCGGGCGGCTGCCGCAAACACGCGCGCGCGCCCGGACCACGCCCGGTCCGAGTAATAGAAGAGCACGCGCATCGTTATACCGCCGCGGGAGCCGGACGGTCGTGGAACTGCAGCGCGTGCAGGCGCGAGTACACTCCGCCTCCCGCGACGAGCGTCGCATGGGTTCCGCGCTCGACGATGCGACCGCGATCGAGCACGAGAATCTGTGACGCGCTGACGACGGTCGAGAGCCGATGGGCGATCACGAACACGGTTCGTCCCTCGAGCAGCCGGTCGATTGCCTGCTGGACGAGGCGCTCCGACTCCGTGTCCAGCGCCGACGTGGCTTCATCGAGAATGAGGATCGGCGGGTCGGTGAGCAGCGCCCGGCCGATCGCAATGCGCTGGCGCTGACCGCCGGAGAGACGCGTCCCGCGCTCACCGAGGATGGTGTCGTAGCCTTCGGGCAGCTCGCGGATGAACTCGTGCGCATTCGCCGCCCGCGCTGCCGCCTCGATCTGCTCCTGGCTGTACCGGTCGCCGGCGCCGTAGGCGATGTTGCGCTTCACCGTATCGTTGAACAGCACCGTGTCCTGGCTGACGATCCCGGTGAGCGAACGGAGCGTGTCCAGGCGATACTCCCGCGTGTCGACGCCGTCGAGGAGGATCCGGCCGGATGTCGGCTCGTAAAAGCGCGGAATCAGGTCGACGAGTGTGCTCTTCCCCGCCCCACTGGGCCCGACCAGGGCAATGACATCGCCGCGGCGCGCCGTGAACGAAATGTCGGAGAGGACCGGTTCGTCCTCGTACGCGAACGTCACGTCGTCGAAGACGATCGCCTCACGAAAGCGCGGGTTGGTCCGTGTCCCGCGATCGCTCTGTGCCTCGGTCGGAAGGTCGATCACCTCGAAGAGCCGGTCGGCGGCGGCGAGCGAACTTTGCGCCGTGGTCGGGATCTGGGAGATCTGCTTGAGCGGCTGCAACAACCGCATCACGAACACGAGGAAGGTGACGAGCTCAGCGCCCGTGAGCGAGCGGTCGACGAGCACGGCCCGGCCACCATACCAGAGCACGAGCATCGCCGCGATGGTGCCGGCGACCTCGGTGACCGGCTGCGCGAGCAGCGCAAGCCGGCTCACACGAACCATGCCTCCCGAGTACCGATCGCTGGCCTCGCGAAAGCGCCGCTCTTCATACTCCTCGGCGCCGGCCGATTTCACCAGCCGGACCCCGCTCACAGTTTCCTGAACGACGCTTGTCATGTCACCGTACTGGTTTCCAAGGCGACGATAACGGGAGCGCAACTTCTTCAGCAGCGGTTGCAGGAGCCCGATGACGAGCGGCGCCGCAACCAGCGCAACCAGCGTGAGCCGGGTCGAGATCAGCAGCATCGCCGTGAGATAGACGGCGACGAGGGCGATGTTCTGGAGCGTCTGCGTGACGAGCTGGGTGATGAGCTGCTTCGTCACCTGCGTGTCGGTCAGCACGCGCGCCATCATCTGTCCGGTGGGGTTTCGCATGAAGAACCCCATTGGCAGTCGCTCGAGATGCGCGTACACCGCGTTGCGGAGGTCGCGCGTGACGAACTCCTGAAGACGGGCACCGAACTGTCCGCTGATCCAGACGAACAGGTTCTTGGCAACTACGGTCGCGAGGATGATCACCACGATCCGGTTGAGCGACTCCAGCGGGGAATCGGCGCCGATGAAGCGGGCCATCATGTCGCCGAATCCGTACCGCGCTCCCTCCAGCATTCCCGGTGCCTGGCCGGACGGCAACGGCGCCGGGGGGATTCCTGCGGCGATCGACCCGTCCCGCCCGAGCGGCGTGCCGGACAGTGTCGCGAGGAACGGCGCGAGGAGCGCGAGCGACAGCGCGTCCAGCGCGGCCGCGATGACGCTTGCGACGATCGTCGCCACCATCCACCAGACATGCGGGCGGAGGTAGCGCAGCAGCCGGACGTACATCATCGCTCAGCGCCGCGGCGTCAGCAGCGCCAGCGGGAGGATGACCTCCTCCGGGGTGACACCGCCGTGGAGGAAGGA
>Ga0180121_10000293_pt1 | contig 20185 bp, 18 predicted proteins | sample AntDrymUQ5402106_2_FD_129676 | JGI IMG/M metagenome (GOLD analysis project Ga0180121, IMG submission 129676) | Polar desert sand microbial communities from Dry Valleys, Antarctica - metaG UQ540 (21.06) (version 2) (version 2) | ecosystem: Environmental > Terrestrial > Soil > Desert | place...
AGTCCGACAGTAGCGGGACCACGGTGATCGCCTGCGGAGCTGGTTTGGGGTAGCTAGCCCGCGGCAGCGGCGGGAACGGTCCCGTAGCGACGCTCGCGCGAATGGAACTCGCTGGCAGCCTGCTGCAGGTCCGCGGCGGTAAACTCGGGCCACCGCCGCTCCGTGAAATAAAGCTCGGCGTAGGCGCACTCCCAGAGAAGGAAATCGCTCAGGCGCTGCTCGCCTCCGGTGCGAATGAGGAGATCAACGTCGCGCGCCTCGCCATACCAGTGGTTCACGCGTCCCATTGCCCCCGCCAGCTCCTCGCGGGTGATCGACTCCTTGTCGCGCAGGCTCTCCGCGGCGCGCACCATCGAGTCGCGGGCGGAGTAGTCCACCGCGATTCGCAGGTCGAGCCTGCGCCCGTGCCGCGTCGCTTCCTCGGCGGACACTATCGCGCGCAGCAGCTCGGCGGGAATTCTGTCACGGCGGCCGATGATGCGCATGCGCACATCGTTGGTGACGCAGCGATCCACTTCAGATACCAGGTAGCGGCGGAACAGCTTCATCAGCAGCGCGACTTCACGTGAGGGACGCGCCCAGTTGTCGGCCGAGAATGCGTAGAGCGTGAGCATGCCGATGCCGAAGTCGGGAGCGGCCTCGACGATCTTCTTCACCACGCGCGCACCGGCGATGTGACCCGCCGTACGCGGGCGCCCGCGCGATGTCGCCCAGCGCCCATTGCCATCCATGATGATCGCGACGTGGATCCCGCGCTCGGCCGCCGACTGCTGTGACGGACGCAAATGCTGCGGCTTTGCCGGATGGTGCGAGTGAGGCACGGTCAGCGCTCCCGGGTGGCGCGGATGAGCGCCTCCATGTGGTCCAGATAGCGCTCGAGCGCGCGCCGGCCGGACGGAGTCAGCTTGTACTCGGTGCGTGGCATCCGTCCCTCGAACGACTTGGTGCACGCGATGTAGTCGGCTTCCTCGAGCTTCCGCGCGTGGACGCTCAGGTTGCCGTCCGTCGTCTTCATCAGCTTCTTGAGATCGCTGAAACTGAGCCTGTCGTTCACCGCCAGCGCGCTGACGATGCCGAGGCGCAGGCGCTCGTGAATCAGGCGGTCGAGGGCATCCGCCCGTCCGGCGGCCTGCTTGCCCTCGCCCTTCGAGCGGAGGCTGCGCAAATCTCCCCCCGACGGCCGGCTGTCGTCGCGCGCCGGCTTAGCCACCGTGCCTCCGCGCGATCAGGATACCGAAACCGACGTGGAGGCCGCCGAAGGCAACCGCCATCAGCCAATTGTGCCACGATATCGGCGCGAACACGGCGATTGCGCCAGCGAGCATGAAGCAGACTCCCATCACGGGCACCGCTTTCACCGAGAACGCGCCGCCGGCAACGACAGCGGTTCCGTAGAGCAGCATCCATACGCCCGGTATCGCCTGAACGAGCCCGGCGCGGTATAGAACGATCGTCAGGAGGGCGCCGACCACCATCGGTGGCGAGAAGCTGAGCACAAACTTTCGCGCCGGTCCGGAGAGGAGCGGCATGCGAGCGTTGCGTGCCTTGCGCACGATCGCCCATAGCGACACCACGGGCGCGAGTACCGCCGCGGCCACCCAAACGTACAGGGAGCGTGAAAACACCGGCTGTGCGGCGGCAAGTGGCGCAGCGAGGGCGGCAATGATTCCGACCGCCACCATCCCCCACCCCGACACGGCGGTGAACGAACCCGCGGCCTCCATGGTGTCACGAATGAAGGCGAGGTTATCCATCGCCCGCACATGCAACGCTGGCGGCTCTGCCACCCGCGGCGGTGGTCGGTGAAGTGGTGTTACGGAGGCCATGGCCGGAAACTAGGCAGAGTTGGCAGGACTGTCAAGTACTTTGCAACGTAAAGCTAGGTACTGGCTCAAGCCGAGCCGCCAATCGAGATCGGGCCCGGCAGCGGGTCGCTCGCTGGAAAGCTCTGCTCCACCATTTTATCGAGGCGCCGCTCATCCATTGCCGTTCCGAGCAGGCCGACGAGCTGCGCGCAGAACGCGGGCAAGTCCTCCGGCTTGCGGCTTGTGAGAAGCTTCTGGTCAAGCTGCACCTGCTTGTCTACCCACGACCCGCCGGCATCCCTAATCTCACCCTCGATCGAAGCTGTTGACGTGAGCGTCCTGCCCTTCACGGCGTCCGCCTCAACGAGCAGCAGCGGCCCGTGACAGATGGCGGCCACCGGCTTGTCGGCCTCCATAAAGCCGCGCACGAACGCCACCGCATCAGAATTCCCGCGCAGTTTTTCAGGACTGGTTTTCCCGCCCGGAAGCACCAGCGCGTCAAAATCGCGCGGACTAGCCTGACCCACCTCGGCATCGATCGTGAAGGCGCGGCCTTTTGCCCCCTTGTTGACGCCCTCGATCTGACCCGTCTTGTCGGAGAGCAGGGTCAGCTCCGCGCCAGCCTGCTCGAGCGCGTTCCACGGGGCCGTCAACTCCACCTCTTCCACGCCGTCCGTCGCCAGGAAGGCCACTTTTCGTCCGCTCAATTGTCCCGCCATCGTTTCTCCTCGTATCGTGCGTCCAGTACTCTGAAAGTCAGAAAGCGTGCCGCTGGCCCGTGAACGGATGAAGCCTCGCAAACCCCAACCGCACATATTTCTCACGTGGCGATTGTTGACCTTTATGGACACGGTGCGGTGCGGGACCGGCTGGCGGAGAGCATCGCCACGGGCACGCTTCCCGCCAGCCTGCTGCTCCACGGAGCGCCGGGGACGGGGAAGCAGCGGCTCGCCCTCTGGCTCGCCCAGCGGCTGCTTTGTTCGGGACCCGATCCGGCTTGTGAAACTTGCACCGCCTGCCGCTACGTCCGCGCAATCGTCCATCCCGACTTGCACTGGGTTTTTCCCCGCCCGCGGCTCAAGGATTCCTCTCCCGATCCGGAAGAAGTGAAGCAGGACTACGCCGAGGCAATCGCGGAGCGCGCCGCGGCGCGGGGACTATATGCGGCGCCGTCCGGCAGCGAGGGCATCTTCGTGTCGACCGTGCGCTCGCTCGTCCAGCGCGCTTCGATGTCGCCGGCGATGGGGAGCCGGAAGGTTTTCATCGTCGGTGACGCGGACCGGATGGTGGCGCAGGAAGGAGCGGACCAGGCGGCAAATGCTTTCCTGAAGCTGCTCGAGGAGCCGCCCGCGGACACCACGATCATCCTCACCTCGAGCGAGCCGGGCGCGCTCCTGCCGACGATCCGCTCGCGCGTCGTCGCCGTGCGCGTGCCTCTCGTCCCCGATGCGGACGTCCGCGCCTTTCTTGCCGATCCGGTTGTGGCGGCAACCCTGGACAAAGTTTCAAAGGCGGGCGCGGCAGAGAGAGTCCGTGCAGCGGCCGGGGCGCCGGGCCGACTGCTCTCTGGCGACGACGATGCCAGGGCGACGATCAGCGCGCGGAAGATCATCGATGCGGCGCTGTCACCACGCCGTTCCAACCGCTATCTCGCCGCAATGGGACAGGGCGCAGCCAATGCCCGCGGGACTTTCTCCGACACTCTCGATGCGCTCGTCACACTGCTGGCCGAGCGCGCGCGCGATGCGATCCATCGCGGCGATGACAGGGCCGCGCGTTCCGCCAGCGGAGCGGTTGAGTCGGTGCTTCGCGCAAAGACATTTGCATCCGGCAATGTGAGCCCCCAGGTGATCGCGGCCCGTCTCATCCGACAACTTTCTACTGCACTGCGATGAAAGATCTCACTCACATCGACGAGGATGGCCGGGCACGGATGGTCGACGTCAGCGGCAAGCCCGAATCCGAGCGCAGCGCCCGCGCCGAAGGTTGCATCGTCATGGCAGCGGCGACGCTCGCAGCGATTCGCACCGGGTCGGGAAGAAAGGGCGATGTACTCGCCGCCGCGCGCATCGCGGGTATCATGGGTGCGAAGCGCACCGCCGAGCTCATTCCGCTCTGCCATCCGCTTGCTCTCACGGATGTGGGTATCGATATCAATCACGACGAAACGCTGCCCGGCCTGCGCATCGTCGCCTGGGCAACGACTACCGGCCGCACCGGTGTCGAGATGGAGGCGCTCACCGCGGCGACTATCGCGCTGCTGACGATCTTCGACATGGCCAAGGCGATGGACCGCGGCATGGAGATCCGCGGCGTGCGGCTCGTCGAAAAGAGCGGCGGCGCGTCCGGAGAGTGGCGGCGGGTTTAGGAGCCGATCAACACCGGATCGTTCTCGGCGTCGATCGGCGCGCGAAATGGTTCCATGTGCACGAGGACGTTCACGACGCGCGGGAGTGCAGCGCGAATGGCGTACTTCACCTGTGCCGAGATCTCGTGCGCCGCCTCGAGCGAGAGGGCCGGGTCGGCCTGAACGTGCAAGTCGATGTAGAATCCCAGACCAGCACTGCGCACGTGGAGCGTCTCGACGTTGCGCACGCCGTCGACATCGGCCGCGGCGCGCAGGGCGCGCTCCTTCACCGAGTTGTCGGGCGCTTCATCCATCAGGTGTGACACCGCGGGCAGCAGCGTGCGCAAGCCGTTGACCGCGACGACGAGTGAAGCGAGCAGTGCTGCCCAGTCGTCCGCCGCCTCCCATCCCCGCCCGCCCCACAGCGCGATGCTGATGCCGATGAATGCGGCGACGGAGCTGAGCGCGTCGCTGCGGTGATGCCAAGCGTCGGCGGCGACGGCGGTGCTGCCTACCTCACGTCCGACGCGAGAGACGCTCCGGTAGAGCATCTCCTTGATGATGATCACGCCGGCGGCGACGAATAGCGTAAATGGCGCCGGCAGCTGGTGCGGAGTCCGTATCTCGCGTATGGCGAGGACGGCGATCCCCGCCGCGGCGCCAAGGAGCATCAGCGATACGACGGCCGCCGCCAGCGGCTCCGCCTTCCCATGGCCATATGGATGGTTGTCGTCGGGCGGGCGCGCGCCGATGCTCAGGCCGAGCCAGACGATGACGGACGAGAAAATGTCCGCCGACGACTCCACGGCATCCGCGATGAGTGCCGTGCTGTGGCCGACCACGCCGGCGACGAGCTTGACGACCACCAGCAGCGCGTTGATCACCACCCCCGCCTGCGCCCAGCGGATTCCCCTGTTCGTCCCCGTTATCAACTGATGGCCTACAGGTCGGCTTTCTCCAGCCTTCCGCCCGCCGCGATAATGCGGCCGGTGTACGTATCGATGTCCTCACCTTCATCGCGGCGCGGCACGACGAAGTCAGGATTCTCCGGCGGCACCGAAGTCGGCGTGTTGATCATCGGATCACCGCCCCGCGCCGTGACGGCCGCCTCGAAGCGGTCGATCGCAGTATTCAGGTCGTCGAGCTGCGCGCTCGTCTCGGTTCCAGAAACCTCGACGCCCTTCTGCCGGATGCGACCGGCCAGCTCGACTGCGGCGGCATCGCGCTCCTCCTTTCGGTGCGGGTCGAGATCCTGCTGTTGCTGCTCGAAGGAATCCATTGGCATTTGATTGCTCCATTTCACGGTAGGACGGAGTAGACTGCAAGTACCGTGATAGCGGCGCGAAAGCTGCGCCATTCCCCATGCTCTGTCGAGACGAACACATGTCGCGCGCATTCGTGAAGGAAGATGCTGGGTGGGGGGACCCCGGCAGGAGGTACACGCTACCCGACCGTGCAGATCCGGGATTCGACCAGGCAGCAGCCGAGGCGCTGCTCGAGGGCGCGCGCGCCGGCGATACGGGGAGCGCGGAGAGCGCGACGGGCTACTACTGGGGTGAGAAGAAGCTGCGCCCCTTTGTCGAGCTGATCAGAAAAAGGGCGGAGAACGAAGGTGACGAGCGCCTGACGCAGCTCGCGGAGAGATTTCTTCGCTGAGAGCAGGCGTCGGCGCGATCATCTAGCCGCTTCAGTCGCGATTGGCTAGCGTTGTGTCTCCTACCGCCCCATCGTGGAGCCCGCGCCGTGACTCACCTGTCCGCATTCCGTTTCCTCGCCGCCGCCATTCTCATTGGGGTATCGCCAGCCCATGCCCAGGCGCCGTCCGTGCCCGGGGTGGCCTGGTCTCCCTATGACTCGTCGGCGCTTGCCGCGCTCAAGTGGCGGGAGATCGGACCCTTCCGCGGCGGGCGCTCGGTCGCGGTAGCGGGGTCGGTAAAGCGGCAATACGAGTACTACTTCGGCACGACCGGCGGCGGCGTCTTCAAGACCACCGACGGCGGCGTCACGTGGGCGCCGGTGACCGACAAGCATTTCGGCGGGACGATCGGCGCGATCGGAATCAGCGAGTCCAATCCCGACATCGTTTACGTCGGCGGTGGCGAGCACCCCATCCGCGGCAACGTCTCGCATGGTGACGGAGTGTGGAAGACCGTCGACGGCGCAAAGACGTGGAGCTACGTCGGTCTGGGCGACACTCGTCAGATATCCCGCGTGCGCGTGCATCCGGGCAATCCGGACATCGTTTACGTCGCCGGCCAGGGTCACGTTTTCGGGCCGAACTCCGAGCGCGGCGTATTCAAGACGACCGATGGCGGCAAGAGCTGGAAGCGCATCCTGTACCGCAACGACTCGACCGGCGCCAGCGATCTCATTCTCGACCCATCCAATCCGGAAACGCTCTACGCCGCGTTCTGGCAGGCGTGGCGGAAACCCTGGCAGCTGATCTCGGGCGGCGCTGGGAGCGGACTCTTCAAGTCCACCGACGGCGGCACCAACTGGTCGGAGCTCACCCGCAATCCCGGCCTGCCGACGGGAGTCATCGGCAAGGTCGGCATCACGGTGTCGCCGGCCAACCCGAATCGGGTCTGGGCGATCATCGAAGCTGATTCCGGCGGCGTGTTCAGGTCCAGCGATGGCGGCGCGACCTGGACGAAGACGAACTCTGACCGGAAGCTGCGCCAGCGCGCGTGGTACTACACGAAAATCTACGCCGACCCGAAGGACACGAGCACCGTCTACGCGCTCAACACCGGCTTCTACAAGTCGACCGACAACGGGAAGACGTTTCGCTCCATTCGCGTGCCGCACGGCGACAACCACGACCTGTGGATCGCATCCAACGATGCAGAGCGGATGATCAACGCCAACGACGGCGGCGGCAACGTCTCGTTCAACGGCGGCAAGGCGTGGACCGAGCAGGACCAGGCGACGGCGCAGTTCTACCACGTCACGACGACGAATCACTTTCCATATCAGGTCTGCGGCGCGCAGCAGGACAACTCGACCTTGTGCGGTCCGAGCCGCGCCGACGGCGGCATCGGCATTTCCGACTGGCGCGACGCAGGCGGCGGCGAGAGCGGATATATCGCGGCGAGACCGGACAATCCCGACATCGTCTACGCGGGTTCCTACGGCGGGCACCTGACGCGGAAGGACATGCGCACCGGCTTCGAGCGCAACATCAACCCGTGGCCGGACAACCCGATGGGCCACGATGCCGCTGACGCGCGCTATCGGTTCCAGTGGACTTTCCCGATCGTGATATCCCCGCACAATCCGAGGCGGCTCTACATCGGCAGCAGCGTCGTCTTTCAGTCGGACGATGAGGGTCAGACATTCCGCGCAATCAGTCCCGACCTCACCCGCCACGACCCGCGCACGCTCGGTGCATCGGGCGGGCCGATTACCAAAGACCAGACGTCGGTCGAGTACTACGCGACGGTGTTCACGATCGCCGAATCTCCCCGCGTGCCTGGTGTTATCTGGACCGGATCCGACGACGGACTCGTGCACGTCACCCGCGACGCCGGCAAGTCGTGGGCAAACGTGACCCCAGCTGGACTTCCGGAGTGGACGCGCATCTCGATGATCGAAGCATCGAGCTTCGCTCCGGGCACTGCCTACATCGCGGCCAACCGATACCAGCTCGACGATCTCAGGCCGTACCTGTACCGCACCACCGACTACGGCCGGAGCTGGACGCCGATCACGACGGGAATAACGGCGACAGAATTCACGCGCGTGCTGCGCGAGGATCCGGAGCGGCAGGGACTTCTCTACGCCGGAACGGAGAGGGGCGTGTGGGTGTCGTTCGACGACGGCGCGCACTGGCAGTCGCTGCGCCGCAACCTTCCGATCGTTCCGGTGCACGACCTCGCGGTAAAGGAGGGTGATCTCGTCGCTGGCACGCACGGGCGTTCGTTCTGGATTCTCGATGACCTGTCCGCCCTCCGGCAGCTTACACCCGCAATCACGCGATCCGCGGCGCACCTCTTCAAGCCGCGCAAGGTTTATCGCGCCAGCTTCGGCGGGGGGGGTGGTGGTGGCACTGGTGGCGGTGGCAACACCGGCGCGGCGGGCGGTCATCCGGTGGGTGCAAACCCGCCGTCGGGCGGCCTCGTCTACTATTGGCTGGACAAGCCCCGTCAGGTTGTCACGCTCGATTTCCTCGACGCAGAGGGGAAGAGCATCCGCAGCTTCACGAGCCGACAGGATGCAACCGTTGCCGCCGACTCGGTCCGCTCCGACAGTGTGAAGAACGCACGCGTCGACAGCCTCCGCCTTGCCGGCGTAAAAGCGGACAGCACCGTGCGCAGCGAAGAGAGAAGTGAGGAGACGGCCGGAGAGGACGGACCCGTGCGCAGGCCTCCCCCACCGCGCGTTGCCGACAAGCGTGGCCTCAACACCTTTGCCTGGAATCTCCGATATCCTGATGCATCGAGCTTCGAGAACATGATCCTGTGGGCAGGAGGTACTTCCGGACCGGTGGTCGTGCCGGGCGCTTACTCGGTCCGCATGACCGTAAACGGTCAATCGTTCATCCAGCCGCTCACCGTCGTGAAAGACCCGCGCTCGCCGGCGACGCAGGCGGAGCTGCAGGAGCAGTTCGACTTTCTGATGCGGATTCGTAATCGTACGAGCGAAGCAAACGATGCGGTCAGGCTGATAAGAAACGTGAAGGCACAGCTCGCCGACCGTGGCAGGAAGATGGTCGGCAGTGAATCAGCTGCCTTCCGCGCCGAGTCGGATGCGTTGAACGCGTCACTGTCGCGCATCGAAGCGCAGGTGTATCAGGTGCAGAACCAGTCGGGCCAGGATCCGCTCAACTACCCGATCAGACTCAACAACAAGATCGCCGCACTCTCTGGCGTCGCCTCGAGTACCGACGCGCGCCCGACGAGCCAGACCCAATCGGTTTTCAACGAGCTCTCCGCGCAGCTCGACGTGCACCTCGCGGCATTGCGATCCGAACTGCGCGCGCTCACTGCTCTCAACGCGAAGTTGAGAGCGGCCGGGCTTGCCGAGATTACGCCGAGCACCGAGGAGATCAAGCCGCCGCCCGCACGAGCGGCCGACGGAGCCGATGCGTTCGACGGCTGAAGTCGCTCGACCGACCATCCGGTCTCGCCAGCTCGCGCGGGCCGCGGGCTGTGCAGCAATCGTCGCCATCTCTGCCGCGTGCGAATTTCAGCGCGGGGGTGAACAGGGCGCCGAGATCACGGTCGTGGATTCAGCGTTGGTGCCCATCTGGGATACTCCGGGAGACAGCGGCACTGTTTACACCGTTGAAGTGGTCTCGGGCGGGAGAACGCAGCGCGTGCGCGATGTCGTCGTGCCGCTTCCAACCGTGGTTGCCGACACGCTCGTCGTCGGACTGATTCAGGTGTCAGAGGATTCAGTGCCCGAAGAGCGCCGCATCTTCCGCCTCAATCTCAGGAACGGGGTGATGCAGACGTTGCGCGTTCCCGCCGATGCGTGGGCCTACTTTCACGACATTGTCGTTTCACCAGATGGCAGGTACATCGCGTACGTAGCCGCCGATTCATCGGAGGACTCGCAGGAAACTTTTGCGGTCGTGCGCGAGCTCGAGAGCGGACGGATCGTCGCGCGTGGTCCAGCGGGAGCAGGGTGCGACTGTGAAACCGATTCCAATCACGCGCGCTGGATCGCCCCGGACAGCTTCGAGATTGCCGTCGAGCAGGTCGACCCGCGCCGCGAGTGGCAGCGCATTTCAGGCCGCGTGGGAGGCCGGATCCGTGTCGATACCCTGCGCATCGAGCCCCAGTGGCACTGACCGATGCTACAGTGTATCCCTACCTCATCGCGGCGATGTCTCTAACGGCCACTGCGAGCATCCGCACGCGAGGCGCATCGGGCGCGCTTCCGGCTTCTCTGTCCAGCCTGCTGGCGAGGCTTCGCAACGCGCCACGGCGTCGCGTCACGCTCATCTTTTCCGCTGCGTCGAGGTCGCGAGTCGCTGCGGCGAGACGGTTTCGCGGAAGCCCCTGGTTGCGCCTCAGCTGGTCCATGTAGGCGCGGGCGACGACGAAGTTACCCGGCCACACGAACTTCGGCTGATTCTGCGCGTTAAACGATTCGAGCCGTACCAGATTCGCCGCAGCGAGCTCGTTCTCCGACAGGAACTCGCTCGGCTTCAGGCGAAACACATCGAGTCCGCGGCCGATCTCCGAGCCGTAGATGTAGCCGTTGTACCAGTACGACGACCAATAACCGGCGGTGATCAGCTCCTTCGCGTCAATTGGTCCGCGATCGAAATGAGCGATCTCGACGGGGTGACGCGCATCGGTGAAATCGAATACCGAGATCCCGCCCTGGTACCATGACTGCACCATGATGTCGCGCCCGGGCACGGGAATCATCGAGCCATTGTGTGCGACGCAGTTCTCCAGCTCCGTCTGGGGAGCGGGCAGCTTGTAGAAGCTGGCCGCCTCCAGCTTGCGGCCACTCCACGTGTAGATCGCATCCGCCCCCCACTGCGGGCGGTCGGTGGCGAGGCAGCGCGCCGCGCTTCCCCCTCCCCACTCGTCCGAGAACAGGACCTTCTTCCCGTCGTTGCTGAACGTCGCCGAATGCCAGAACGCAAAGTTGGGATCGCTGACTTCGGCGATGCGCTTCGGGTTCGTGATGTCGCGAATGTCGAGCAGGATGCCGTTCCCGGAACATGCACCCGCCGCCAATCCCATCTCCGGATAGGCGGTTATGTCGTGGCACCGGCTCGTCTCGCTCGTTTCCTGGGTGCCGGGTCCGTGACTACCGCCCTTCCACAGTCCCGCGATTGCGCCGGCCGAATCGGAAAAGATTCTGGGCGAGCTCACGATCTGTGCGTTCTGGGGAGCGGCAAGCGGTACGCGAATCACCTCGATGCGGAAGAGCGAAGTGTTGGGATCGTCCGCCGGTGCCTTGTCCGAGCAACCAGAGAGCTCCGCTGCGACGCGCACGCCACCCGTTCCCGAAACGTAGATGTAAACGTTGGCGGGATCTTTCGGATCCGTGATCAGCGTATGCGTGTGCGATCCGCGGCAGGTCTGCACGAAACCGACCTGGCGCGGCTGGTCGAGGTTGGTAACGTCGAAAATGCGAACGCCGCGGAACCTGTCCACGCTGTTGACGGAATCCTCTACTCCCTGCGTGCCGCAGTCGATCCGTCCACGCTTCTCCTCGACGGACATGAACAGCAGGTTGCGATAAACTGACACATCGCCCTGACCGCCGGGACAAACCCAGGTCGCGCGCAGCGTCGGGTTTGCGGGTGTCGAGACATCCCAGACCTGAAATCCATTGTAGCCACCGAGGAAAACGAGGTTGCCACTGAACGCCAGGTCGGCGTTGGCGAAGGCGAAATCGCCCTGTTGCGCGGGGTTGAACCAACCCTGCGGCCGCGCCCGGTGCGCGATCAGCTCGAGGTTCAGAGCCGACTCACCGGCATCGGTCCAACCGGGCGTCAATCCGATGCGCGTGTCGGTCTGTGCGCCAAGCTCGGCGGTGGCCGCGACCAAAAGGGTCAGCACGAAGCGCGATGTCCGACGGCGAACGAATGTTGGTAGTGTCATCTGATGGGGAATGTGGAGGGGTTGGAACAGTCGTTGATTGCGATCATTGCGAAGATTGCGCCGCAATCAGAAGGGCGCGCATGCGACGGATCTCCGTGCGCTGGTCGGAGTCGACATCTGACGCGAACCGGAATATCTCGGAATTCTGCGCCGCGCCGGGGGCGGCGAACAGTTGATCCACCATCACGAGGGCGCCTTCATGGTGACGAATCATGAGCGTGAGAAATTGTTGCTCGAACGGCGCGCCGCTCGCTCTCCCCAGGCCGGCAAGGTCATCCTGTGACAGCATGCCTGGCATGTGACCGTGACCAGCCTTGCCGTGATCTCCGCTCGCGCCGGTCGCCGCCACAGGCTCGTTGTGCTTCCGGAGCCAGCGGGTCATCACTGCGATCTCATCTCGCTGGGACACCTCGATGCGCTCGGAGAAGAGCAGAAAGTCGGGGCGCCGCGTGCGTGCGGGCACGAGGGCCGTCATCTCGAGCGCCTGGGAGTGATGCAGAATCATTTGCTGCATGAACCGTACATCGGCTGCGACGTGCGTGGGGCGGGCGTTCGCAGCCGGTTCCGGGCTGGGATGGCTGCCATGCGCATTGGCATTGACCGTGTCACTAACGGGTGCGGCGGCCGGACGCGGCACTCCCGCGGTGCACGCCGTGAGTGCCGCAATTGCAACCAGCAGCCCGGCGGTAATAAACTCATTTCTTGAATCTGATCGCATTGTGCAGGCTCCCGTCCCACTGCAAAGCTAAGCCCGCGCCCGACGTGCTGTAACGGCCCAATGGATGAGTCGCCCCGAACCGTGCATCTTATCCAGGCCGGTATCCGTGTAACTCGACGGCACCTTCTTACGTAGAGCATCCCATGCAGCAAGGCCCGAACGCATCCGCCGCTCCTCCTGCTCCCCCGCCGGGAGTGATCAGGACCACTCCGGGATCCGACGTCTATACGGTGATGATTCCCGCTACGCCCCAGGAGCTGATGGCGCTCAAGGAGCGCCGCTCCGAGCTGTCGAATCAGCTCACGTCCGCCGCGGGACGCAGGAACGAAATTGCGAAGCGGCTGGTGGGAGCCGACGGGGCCAACAAGGCGGGGCTCGAGCAGCGAATTGCCGTGCTGGACCAGCGCATGTTGCAGCTCGAGTCCGACATCGCGGTCACCGGACAGGCGCTGACCAGCGCGCCGGCATCGTTGATCGCGAGTACGGGCGGTCCGCTTTCGATTGCCGACATCTCGCAGGTCGACAAGCTGCCGATCCTCTTCATCCTCTTCGTGCTCGCTCCGATTGCGATCGGCTTTGCGGTGAGGATGCTGAAACGCCCAAATCGCGAGCCCGCTTCCCCGGCGCTTCAGGAATCGTCCGCACGCCTCGAGCGGCTCGAGAATTCGGTCGACGCGATCGCCGTCGAGATCGAGCGGATTTCCGAGGGACAGAGATTCGTCACCCGACTTCTTTCCGACCCGGGTCAGGCCGCCCTGCTGAGCGCGGCGAGACAGCCCGAGCGCGCGCGGATCGGATCGGAGTGAAGCGCCGGCGCGGCGGACGTCAACGCTCCAGGCGCTCGCCTCGTTAGACAACCCCGGGTGAGGGGTTGGTGGTATCGCCTTCGCTGAGCGACTGCTGGCGCAGCGCCGCCTCTCACCCGCAGCCACACTCCGCGCCCACTATCAAGGCCTGTCAGGGACCCCTTTTCGGCATGGAATACGCACTATGTGACGGGGATATGGGCGCTAAAGGGGAGGCGAGACAGATTACAATGGGGCTGGACGAGTCGGGACAGCGGGACATCGAGGTTTTCGAGCATTGCACGCTCGCCGTAGCGCTGGCGGCGCGCATGCGCGTGAACCGTGAGGACCTCACGCGCCGGTGGCTCGACCGCATCAGCGCCAGGGTGAAGTTGGACCCCAACCGCATCTTCCCCACCGATGCGCTGCTCGATCACGTGCCGATCCTGATCGACGGCATCGCCGACTACATCGAGAACCCGGAAAAGGTCATTCTGGCCGAGGTGCCGGTCGTCGCCAAGGCGATGGAGCTCGGCGAGCTGCGCTACACCCAGGGGTTCGACGAATACGAGCTGCTGAAGGAGTACGAGATTTTTGGCGGGATTCTCTTCTCGTTCCTCTCGCGCACCGTCGATGAGATCGATGAACCGTGCAGCCGCGGCGAGCTGCTCGCCTGCGCGCACCGTCTGTATCTGGCAGTTGCGCTGATACAGCAGGCTACCATCACGCATTACCTCAGCCTCGTCAAGGACCGGCTCAGCGAGCGGGAACAGCGGCTGCGCGGCTTCAACCGTGCCCTCACCCACGAGCTCAAGAACCTTATCGGCGCCATCGCCGGAGCTGCCGAAGTGCTCGAGCTGGATTCCGTGACCGCTGAGCAGCGCACGAAAATGGTATCGATCATCCTGCGCAACACCACCAACATGAAGGCGACGCTGGACAACCTCGTCGAGCTTTCACGGCTCGACCAGGATGCGCGGCAGTCGCGTCACGTCGGACTCGCGGCCGCAGCCGCCGAGGTGACGCGACAGCTCCGCGAAGCGGCGCGAGCGCGCGGCGTGGCGATCAGGCTATCGACCGATATTCCCACCATCGAGGTCAGTGCCGCCGCGGTCGAGCTGTGTCTCTCCAACCTGATCGCGAACGCAATCAAGTATTCGGACTCCGCGAAGCAGGAGCGCTGGGTGGAGATCGTCGCCTATCGGTCCGCCTGCCCGGACGGCCCCGGTTACGAAACTGTTGTCGAGGTGCGCGACAATGGCATTGGCGTCCCCGCTGAAAAGCGCGACCGCCTTTTCGAGCGCTTTTTCCGGGCCCACGAGGACTCCGCGTCAGACATTCAAGGTACGGGACTGGGCCTCAGCATCGTACGTGAAACGGCCGCCACAATGGGCGGCCGCGCGTGGGCGGATTTCACCGACGAGGGTTCGGTGTTCGCCTTCTCGCTGCCAGACAGGCGCGCCGGCGAGGACGGCGCGGGTCGCGCTAGCGAATCACCCGGTCGAAGCGGAGCGGCGCCGGAATCGAATAGCTGAAGTGCCACCACTCCTTGTCGTAGTTGGTGAAACCCTGTCGCTGCATCGCTGACTTCAGAAGCTGCCGGTTTTCGGCCGCGCTCCCGGTCGCGTTGGCTGTATGCGCGGCCTCCGAGAAGGTGTCGAACGGCGTTCCCATATCGAGCTCAGCGCCATTGCGCAGATTGACGAGCGTCAGATCGACCGCCAATCCCAGATTGTGGCGCGACCGGCTGGCGATGTAGCCGTTCGTCACGAGGTCGCGCCTTTTCACGCGATCCGTCCAGTCCATCATCGCAACGGTCGCCCGCACCGGCCGATAGGCGTCGAAAACCTTGAGGCCAAGGCCATTTTGGCGCAGGCGATCGTGAACCCGCGCGAGCGCCGCCGCCGCATCCGTTCTCAGGAAAGCCCGATTCGCAAGGTAGCCAGGCAGTGTTGCGCCAGTGAAATTGTTGGTTGTCGCATAGCGCATCTCGACAATGATCGTCGGGTCAAGGCTCGTGATGTCGGTGAGCAGGCTGTCTGCCGCCGCGTCGGGCGCAATCGCCGTCTCCGCACTGTTGATCGGCAGCGTGGCACCACTCCCGCCCGCCGAAGCGCGAACGCACGCGGCCGCCAGCAACATCAGCAGCGGCGAACGCGGGACGCGATGCGAAAAGTTCATTGCGCCAGCTCCCGGGCTGAGCGCCGCAGTCCGCCGAGCAGTGCCTTCACGTGCTCCCTCCCAGTCCGGGCATTCATCATCGTGACCCGGAGCACCGGCCTGCCGGCGAGCACCGTCGCGGTGATCCAGCCCGTTCCATGTTTATTGTAGTGCGGTCGCATCGCGCGGTTCAGGTCGTCGATCTGCCTCGCACCGCTTTCCGGTGCCGTCGGCGCGCGCTTTCCGCCCGCGCCAAGATATCTGAAACACAGGATGTTCGACTGCGGCTCGTGCAGCGCCTCGAAGTCGTCCGACTCCTCGATCGTCTCGTAAAGAAACCGCGCCGTGCCGCAGATGTGATCGTACAGGGCGCCCAGTCCATCTGCGCCATGCCGCTGGATGGCTACCCAAAGCTTGATCACGTCGGCGCGCCGGGAACACTGAAAGCTTCTCACTCCCTGGTCGGGCAGCCGTGACGCGGCGCCGGAGTGAAACAGATAGGGCGCCTGCTGCGCAAATGCGCGAGCGAGGTCTGACTCGTCGCGCACCATCACCATTCCCGTCGCGAGCGGGAGCAGCATTCCCTTATGCGGATCCCACGCCAGCGAGCGCGACAGCCGGAGACCCTCGAGGGCGCGTGGCGGAGTCCGCGACAACAGCGCGCTCGCGCCGTGCGCCGCATCGACGTGGAGCCAGATGCCGCGCTCGCTACAGATGTGGCCGATTGCTTCAAGATCGTCGAACGATCCGGTTGCCGTCGAGCCCGCCGTCGCGACGACGGCCATGACCTTCTTGCCGGCCAGCTCGTCGAGCGCCGACTCCAGCGCGCCGACATCCATGCGGTATTGCAGGGAAGGAATGGGAATTCCGCGCCGCCTGCCGATGCCCAGTTGCCCGATCGCGCGCGTGACGGCGTAATGCGCGTGCTCGCCGTAAACCACGAACGGCGGGTCGGCGCCGAGCCCGTTCTCCCACGCATCCGGAACGGCCACGTTTCGCGCCGCCAGCATCGCGGTGAAGTTTGCCTCCGTCCCACCCGAAGTGAGCGTGCCCCCTGACGATTGAGGGTACCCCGCGAGGTCCGACAGCCAGCGCATGACCTGGTGCTCCAATGCCGTCCCGGTGGGCGACATCTCCGCCACCGCGAGCGACTGATTGAGCGCGCTGATGACCGTTTCCGTCCACACGCCGGAGGGCAGCGGCGCGGAGGTTTGATGCCCCATGTACATCGGATGACAGTACTGATTCGCGTCGGCGACGACGTCGCGCTCCAGCCTCGCGATCACCTCGCTGATCGACTTTCCCTTGCGTGGCAGCGGCTCGGCGAATCGCCGCGCCAGCTCGTCGGCCGACAGCGGCGTTGAAACCTGTCCTTCACCTCGCGCCGTCCGCTCGAAGTACCGGGCGGTGACGCCGGCGAACTGTGTCCCCACCTCTGCGGACGCGTCAGCCTCCAGCTCGGCCAGGATGTCCTCGATCATCGCCGCAATTTAGTCGAGCCAGAGCAGAGCGGCGCGCCGCGCCTCAGGTGTCGAGCAACCCGTTCTGCCGCGCGAAATCAGCCAGCTCTCCCCGTGAGCCCACGCTCAGCTTCACGAAGATGTTGGACAGGTGCGTGCTCACCGTACGCGCCGAGATCTGCAGCGCTCCGCCAATCTCCTTGTTCGATTTACGCGAAGCGACCATGCGCGCGATCTCCATCTCCCTGCCTGTCAGGCCGAGCGCCCCGGTAGTGACGGACCGCGGCGGGGGACGCACACCGAGGTCGCGCATTTCCTCGCGCGTGCCGTCGAGCTCCACCGTTGCCCCGAGTCGCGCGAACACATCGTGCGCCTTTCTCAGCTCGCGCATCGCCTCATCCCTCTCGCCAATCTCCAGCAGCGCGATCCCGAACCGGCGCCGGATGCGCGCCGCCTGCGCGGGAAACGGGACCGCTTCGAGCTGTTCGGCAGCGGAACGGAGGAGAGCCACCCCCTTTGCGACATCCTTATCGCGGTGGATTGCCAGCAATCCGTCGCATGCGTCGGCGCTCGCCAATCCGAGCCTGTGGCTGAGCCGCTCAGCGTCCCGGCGCATTCGTACGGAATGCCTTGCCGCGCGCTCGAAGTCGAGGGCAATCAAGGATGCTTCACAGATGGTGGGCAGCAGCCACTGCAGTGCCCATACCACGTAGCCAGTGCGGTCGGCGATCGCGAGTCCCTCCTCGCCAACGCGCACTGCTTCCTTCGCATCTCCCATTGCAAGGTGATAGGAGGCAATTCCCAGGTGTGCTGGTATGATCGACGGCACATCGAGTCCCCGGTCGTTCGCGGCGGCATTGCCTGCGCCGGACAGCGTCCACGCCTGATCGAAGTATTCCCTGGCCCGATCCGTCGCACCACGCCACAGATAGATCAGACCCGACCACACGTACAGCCGAGGCAGCAGTGTCTTCTGATTAAGCGCGCGAGCGGCAGGCAACGCACGCTCCGACGTCTCGATGGCGGTGTTCCAGTCGCCGACACCGGATGCATACTGCACCGCGAGCTCGGCGGACCATAACGGAAGGACGGGCGAGCGAAGCTGCTCCGCGACGTGCTCGCTCGCCGCAAGATGCCTGGCGACTGCGGCCGCATCACCCGTGACTCCGGCGAGCAGCGCCATGCCCCAGTGCGCAGTCCACTCCAGCATTCCCTGTCCCGCTGCCTCGGCATGCGCGAGCGCCGCGACTCCATGCTCCCGCGCGAGCTCGAGCGGTCCTGTCCATGTGTAGAGGAGCATCAGCGCGCGATGGGCCCTTGCGAGAAGAACGTCTTTCTCTACACCCTCGGCCGTTGCGGCGGCGAGCGCCGCTTCCACTTCGTTTTTCGCCTCCTGGAGCCGGCCCAGATCCTGGAGGCAAATGCCTTTTGCCAGCCTGAGGCGAACGAGAACGAGTGGATCGGAAGACGACGGCGCTTCCACGAGACCGAGATCGTAGTGCCGGAGCGCATCCTCGTACTTTCCGCTCCAGTAGCACGCGAGTCCCATTCGGTGGTCGATGCCTGCGAGCGCTGACTTGTCCTCGCCGGCATTCGCCGTGGTGCGTGCACGCTCCCACAGCCGCATCGCTTCTTCGTACTCGCCGAGGCGCTGCCGCGTTCTGGCCAGAGTGGTGACCAGGTCATTCTGAGCAGTGTCATCAACCGACTTCGCGACATCCCAATGCTCGAGCGCAGCAGTGAGATAGTCGGCCGCTTCACGGTTGGCGTATTTGCCGAGCGCGGTCTGCCCCGCCGCAGTCAGATACTTCACCGCCTTGGGCCCCAGAACCCGCGAGTGGGCACGCGCGAAATGAAGCGCCAGCTCGTCGGCGTGCGCCGCGGCCGTGTTTCCGTAAAGCGCTTCGAGAGCTTCCGCAATGGTCGCGTGCAGCAGGCGCGCCCTCGCCTGTCCAAGATCCGCGTACAAGACCTGCTGGAGGATCGGATGGGTGAAGTCGTAGCAGATTCGATCGCTCGTACCACTCTCCTCGAGGACGCGTTGCGCGCGGAGTTCGTCGATCGCGCCGACGAGATCCTTTTCTCCAAGGCCTGCCACTCGCGCCAGCGTTTCGTACGTCGCGCGCGTTCCGATGACGGCGGCGAGATTGGCCAACGACCGGGCGTTCGGCGAAAGGCGCTGCAGCCGGAAGCGCACTACGTCCTTGATGGTGGATGGGAGATCGAACCTCTCCATCTGCCACCCCACCCAACGCCCTTCCTTCTGCGTCAGCGCGCCGGAGTCTATCAGCGACTTCAGCGTTTCCTCGACGAAAAACGGATTCCCCCGCGTCCACTCGAACAGGAGACGCGAAAAGTTTCTCGTCGTGCCCTGCTCGACGTCGAAGGTCTGCCTGAGTATCTCGTCAACGTCCGCGGCGGAGAGGGGCCCAAGCCTGCGCACCAGCAGTGCGTCCAGCCGGACGAGGGACTGCTCCGTGCTCTGCAGCACGGGATTCGAATCGCGTTCCGATTCGTTGTAATTGCCGAGCAGGACAATCCTGAAGGGTGACATCTGCCGGGCGACGAAATGCAGGAGCTCGAGCGAAGATGCATCCGCCCACTGAAGGTTCTCGAGCACGATGAGAAGAGGCTGGCGGGCCGACAACCGCCCCAGGAATTGCGTGAAGTTCCAAAGCACGCGGGCTTTTATCTCAGCCGGATCCGCGCCAGCGGCGGCCCGATCCCGGTCGCCCGCGGCGCCCAGCGCTGGGAAGATATAGCTGAGCTCGGCGGCGCCGCCGCGTGACAGGACGGAGAGCGCGGAGGGGTCGAGCTTCCTGAGCACCGGCATGAGCGCGTCGGAAAACAGTGCGTAGGGAACGCCCGTCTCGACCGGGTATGCGCGGCCGATGGCGACACTCCAGCCCTTGCCTGCCGCGCGCTCGGCGATCGCGGCAGCGAGGCGCGTCTTGCCGACGCCGCCCTCGCCGGCGAGGAAGATGGATCTTCCCGCTCCCTTCGCGGCGTGGTCGATCGCGCTGGAAAGAATTTTCAGCTCTTCGCCTCTGCCAACCAGCGGCGCGGCCTCGATCCTCAGCGATGACATCGGGGCTAATGTACCAAACAATCCGGGATTTCGCGGCCGGACGGCGCTGGTGCATTCTATGCTCTGTACCCGGTGGCTCATCGTCGTGATTTCGGGCGAGAACGAATCAGATCCCTACAAGGACTGAGCACATGCCGGCGTCGATCGAAGTACCCGAACGTGTCCGGCTCCCGACTGATGCCCGCATCGGCCGCGCCGACCTTCGCGTCGCCGATCTCGGGCGCGCGATCGAGTTCTATCGCGATCTGCTC
>Ga0180121_10000294_pt1 | contig 20120 bp, 12 predicted proteins | sample AntDrymUQ5402106_2_FD_129676 | JGI IMG/M metagenome (GOLD analysis project Ga0180121, IMG submission 129676) | Polar desert sand microbial communities from Dry Valleys, Antarctica - metaG UQ540 (21.06) (version 2) (version 2) | ecosystem: Environmental > Terrestrial > Soil > Desert | place...
AAAATCTATCTTGTAAGGATCGCATATATGTGATCCTTTTTATGTAAATAATCTGCTATAATATTCATCATTATCACTATTATCGTTTTTATTTTCAATGTCTTCTTTCCAATTCAAAACATCATAAAATATATAACTCCGAATACTATTAAGTTCTCTTTCATTCCTGATAATCCTGTTATGAAATGACCTAAGCCATTGAAAATTATTACCCGGTATTTTATTTATATCTCTTGTTACAGAGGCTTTATACTGCTGAATTACTCTTGACAGAAGCATTTTTGTTTTGTCTGTTTGTTGGGAAATTGAATTTGATCTATTAATTCCGACTATCCCATGAAAATGATTTGGCATCACGGTAAATTCATCTAACATAATGTTTACAAAATGATCAGGAATTTCAATCCAGTTATCATATGCTATCTTCCCGTATTGATTTAAATACATTTCATCATTTTTTATTTCGCCAAAATAGCAAATCCTGTTTTTTACACATATTGTTATAAAATATTTCCCTGCTGAGTAATCATAATTAATCTTAATCTTTTCCTTTTTCTAATCATTTAAGCACATATGGTTTTATCATGCTTTCTAGAGGTCGCATATATGCGATCTCTAGATAATATCTATTTCTAATTCAAAAGAATATTTTTATTTTAATCTTAATTTAAAATACATTAAAAAATATTCAGTGATAAAAGAAGTCGAATTAATTTCAGTAATAACCTGCCCGGTATGCGGTGCAAAGAATAAAGAAATTATGAGCGAAGATTCGTGTTTGATTGTTTATGAATGCAGTGAATGCAAATCTGTAATGAGACCGAAGAAAGAAGATTGCTGTGTATTTTGTTCCTATGGAAGCATTCCCTGTCCTCCTGTGCAGAGTTCAGGGAAATGTTGCTAAATGTTTTATAACTTTTTGATCGATGTAACTACAATTGAAGTCGCTTCGGTATTAACCTTTCCCTTTAATGAAACTTTATCTCCGGTGCTGAAATTTCCTTTGACATCTTTTAGTAATATATCAGGAGTATTTGAAGTTACAAGCTTGTAACCCGAACTTGCATCTCCCGCTATTAAACCTTTTGCTATCACCTTTATATCCCTCACGCTGAATCCTCCGTCATTTACCGCATCCCGGATCTTTGAAATAACAATTTTAGGATTGGATCGGAAAGTGAGCACAAACTCTGTTTTTTTTAGATCAGTTTTTACTGTCTTTACAAAATCCAAAGATTTAAATTGTTCTTCGACACCTTTAGCGCAGAGTGAACATGTAAATCCGTCCACTCCGATTGTTAATTGGGAAACCTGCGCCTGTGAATTGTTATTTGAAAGTAATAATAAAAGTAGGATTGCTGAAAATATTTTAACCATATTAATTAATTTGAATTATTAGTAAGAATCATTTGCTGTAATGTCTTAATTAACGGATAAATTTTTCAATTGGTTTCAATCAACTTAACATTTTCAAAATAGATTTTAAATGAAATTGCCATGAAATTACTGTAATTATTTAACCGTGTGTTTCCGTCCCTCATTGAGTCGCCTCCGAAGGAGTTTTACGGACCCCCTGTGCTAATTGTAAATCTTGCCTATAATGAATGCGGGACTCAGCTTACCAAGCTGTGAAGAGTTAAGGAATTATCCTTCCAATAAAATTTGCTGCATTGTTTTCCGCTATTACTGCATCAGATGCATCAACATAATTATCTCCTGTTAAATCAGTATTAACATATCCGGATACAAAATTAAATGCGTCATTGTCTATTGCAGATTGGTCGCTTCCTTCAATAAAACCATCTTGATTAACATCTCCACTATAAATACTCCAGAGAGAACCGTTCGTCAGAATCATGTTGTTTCCAAAAGCTTGAGACTGCGCACTTGTAAAATCATAATTCATAAATGAATATCTAGTGAAATTGAATCCACCACTCTTACTCCAGGTCTCTATTGAATTTCTGTGCTTGATCATCAAATAGTACGTTCCAGTCGCTGCATTCCTGAATTCAAACAAAGCAATATACGTAGCCGAATCAAGCCTGGAGACTGAAGAATCAACTGTGCTAAAGGGTGAAGAAATATTCATGAGATATGCCCGGACAGTATCTTTCATTCTCAAAACATTATCAGTCTCATTATAAAACCCGTTTAATACCATTTTTACATTCACAAATGAATTTGAATTAACAGTCTCGGTCAGATGGTTTCCGTTGGCGTCGTAGGTGTAATTGATTACTGTTCCGTTTCCATAATCAACAGAAATCAATCTGTTAAGATTATCAAATTGGGATGTAATATTTTGAGCGTTACTTGGGATACCTTGCATGTATATAAGAATTATCGTTATTAATATTATAAAGTTTTTCATTTTATAATTATTTTTATTTAAACCAATTATTGTAATATTGAGCACTATTTTTTGCAATACTAATTTTTTCAATGATTATTTTGGCGGAAAATGAAAGAGCCTCTCTCACGCTGGGATTTTTTAATTTAAGAAAATCTTTACATGATCCCCCGTGGCTTAATAAATTTAACAACAATTCCGATGTTTCAGCTGTCAACTGAAGTCCTCTCTCAATCTTGTCAAGTTTCTGATCTGAAATTTTGGACTTTGATAACCAATGTTTGTATAGCAAAGATCCTAAATATTCTGTCAAACCTGTTTTATTAGAAACCCATTTTGTCATATCCACATATGAAGGAAGAAATGCCTCAACAATGGTAAACCATAACTTACCATCTGGATCTGCATTCATCATTGGATTATTGTCTCCATACACATACAAATTTGCTTCCCATACTGGATCCTCAGAAATAAACCTTCCGACTATAGCGTCATAATATCTTGCTCTCATAAAATAAAAACCCGTAGCGTCTTCCATTACACCGTATGATCCAACATACTTAAACGGATTTGGGTCGGCCTCATTCTTATTTAAAATTTCTCCGAAAGGACCGTAGAAGTATTTGTGTGTAATTGTCTGGTTAGCATCTGTCAACGCAACAATACTTCCCCGAAAATCCGAATGAAAGTAGTTTGTTGATCCATCAGCTTTGATTCTTGAAATAAGTTCGTTGCCATAAATATAATAATTATAAACAATTCCGAAATTACTTGTTTCCATTAAAACTTTTGGAAGCGATGAGTTAACATCGAGTATATATTTCCATACACTCCCATTATAATTAGCATATCTTCTATTTCCTAAAACATCATATAAATAACCTGCATTATATTTGCCGCTTATCGCAGTCAATCTATTCTCACCATCATATTGTAAATTAATTGTATCATTACCGGTTCTTTTTGTCAAATTTCCATTTTGATCATAAGTATAAACATTTGATCCGTCTGATGTTAATCTGTTTGCAGCATTATATATGAAACTTTTTGAAGAAGATAAAACAGGGGGGAGACTTAATGGTTCTGTTTGTGAAACCGAAGTATGATTTCCAACATTATCCAATGTAAAGTTGTATTCATTAATTACTGTACCGTCTGATTTCTTGTTTGAAATTCCAATTACCCTTCCTGCTGCGTCGTAGGTATATGTTTTCTTTGTTCCGTTTGCATAATTTATATGCTGAATAGAACCGTCGTTTCTGTAAGTGTAACTTGTTGTGTTGTTATTCCAGTCTTTTACTGTATTAAGAAGATTATCATCATAGTAAGTATATTGAACCGTCTTATTTCCAGGATAGGTAATTGTAGTAATATTTCCGGATTGATCGTAACTGTAACTAACTACATTTCCGTAAAAATCTGTAGTTGAAGTTATTCTGTTTAATCCATCGTATGTGTAAGTGATTGAACCATTAGAGTTATTCGCTGAAACTACATTATCATTATTATCATAAGTAAAGTTACCCACAGTTGCACCGCCAATGCTTTGCAATCTGTTTAAATTGTCGTAAGTATAGGTTATTGAATGAAAGTTTTGTTTCTCCTTGTTGCTTAACATCCCATTTTGATAATAATCAAATGAAGTCTGGTTTGATAAAGGATTTATAATATTTTCTAATAAATCCTTGTAGTTATGATTGAATGTAGTAGTTTGATTATTTGGATCGGATACTGTATAAAGGTTATCATTTGCATCGTAAGAATAATTTGTAATATTGGAAGATGGTTTTGTCGTCCTGGTTACATTATCATTGTTATCATAGATATAGCTGGCAGTTCGAAGATTTGGATCAGTTACACTTAGCAACCTGCTAACCACATCATAAGTATAAGAAGTTTGATGATTCATATTGTTCGTAACAGTTGCAACATTTCCATAAGAATTATATGTGAGCAAAGATGTACGGCTCATAGGATCTGTAAAATTACTTATTGTTCCATTAGTATTGTAATTGATGCTAGTTGATCCTCTGGGAGTTTGAATTCCAATGAGATTACCGGAGCCATTGTAACTATAAGTTGTAATTTTATTTCTGGGATCAGTATATTGAGTAACATCGTTAAATGAATTATAGGAAAATCTATGAACTGCATTTTCAGGTTTATTTATTTGCAAAGGATTTCCTTTAGTATCATAAGTCATTGTAGTTACGTATCCTCTTCCATCAATAGTTTTTGTCGGCTTAACAGGATTTTGGTTATCATTGTATTCAAAAGAGTCTCTTATACCAGCTCTTGAAAGAGAGGTAATCAATCCAGCCTGTGGAGAAGAATAAAAGAATGTGAATTGCTTATTTTGTTCATCTGTAACAACAGTAGAATTAGAATTGTATGACAAATTCAGATATTGGGCAGTATTTCCACTACGTTGGTAAGTTACTCTTTTAGTAGTGCTATCATAAACATTTTCAATAGAGTTTGAATTACCTTTTGGATAAATAACCTTTTTAAGTAAATGATCATATCTAATGTTTTGAGTATACTGATATTGAGTAATTTGATTTTTAGCATCTGTAAATCTGATTAAATTATTATCGTTATCATATTCAAATCTAATGTTTCTCCCTAACGGGTCAATAACTTCCGATATAAGATCCGGTTTCCCGGGAATTGCATAGTTGTAAAATAAAGTTCGGCCTTGACTGGTTACTGAAGTGAGCTTTCTTTGCGAATTTATGTAATTACATGTTATTGTATTGATATTCCTATCCTGGATAACCTTTAAGAATGCAGTCGAGTCAGTTGAATTCAGAATCTCAAATGTATAAACGAACTGATCTTTCTTTTTGACTGTATAAATAGTAGAGGAAACCTTTGTCAAGATATCATATACACCTTTTGTAACAGGTTTTAAGTCTGATGAATTATATACATGAACACCACCGCCGGGCCACACGATATAAATTTTACCTCCCAAAGTAGAAAGAGTTGCCATATAGCTGTGACTCCAGCCTGCTCCAATTGAATTCACATGGCTGAATAATCTCGATGAAAGCGAATTGTAAATGTGCATAAAGTTTAACGATGTCCTTGCCCCCGGAATATTAAAACTTGTCTTATTATATAATCCTACATTTCCATTTTGTGGATTGATACCATAACCCATTTCCGGCTGCATATCCATCCAGGGTTCTGTCATCTCATCACCGAAAGGTGAAATATAAGCAATGAACCCTCTGTCAGAATAGCCTTTATTTAGAACGGCATTATTTTTCTCAACATCACTAATTGTATAAAAATGGTCTATTAGAATAGGATTTCCATTGTTCAAATGTGCATAATACATTTTTACCGTTCCGGGTTGTAATGAACCATATGCATATCCCGAAATACCTTCATAAAGATTTGTAGTATCTGCAGAAATTATGCTATCTTTTGTAGTAGGATTTGAAGTATATATGTGGCTTTTTTGCTTATTGCTATAAAATCTGAAAATATTAATCATACCTGATCCATTAAATGGAGTTGCTGATAAATACCCATCTATTTTTTCAAAATCGTAACCTGATATAATCGCCTGAATCAAATGATTTACTGAGGTACAATAAAAATGATCCACATCTGCAGGCTTATATGCCCGGTAAATCGGCACCCAATTTGGACTGGTTGACTTTGTAGGTGAATATGTAAAGGATCCAACAGTTGACTGAATTTTCAAACCACCCGAGTATACAGCATATACTTTCCAGTAATAAACATTTTCTTCCAACCAATTACCAGAAATTTGATAAGAAGTTTGAGTAAGATTTTGTAAATCAGATAAGTGATATTTTGAAATTTCAGGTGATCCAAAACCAGAATTATTATCGACTAATAATTCATAGCGTATGGCATTACAGTTGGACCATTGAACTGTAAAAGCGCCAGAAGTTACTGTTGACCCGTTCGAAGGAAAAGTCAAGACAGGTGTGCATGGTGGTGGAAGATTAATGGAGAAATTAATAGTGTAAGCAAATACATATCCACCTGGTATTGAAGTGCCGAAAACTGCATTTGAGCCGGAGATTCTAAAATTGTTTCCTGGAATTGTTCCTCCGGGTATTGATGAGGGAACTGTGAAAGTATAACTGTTACTTGATACCGGCACTTGAACTAAGTTTGTTAAGGCGGTGGAATTCTGATGCCATTGCAATCTAATATCACCTGTCCAACCACCATATGAAAGTCCAGGAATTCCTCCACTAACAGACCAGCCTACAGTGGCACTATTTCCAACAACTAATGAGGGAACAGTAATAAGATTCATTGCTAATATTGGAATACTGCTGATATAGAATTGATTAGAAGAGCACCAAAGCGATCCACCCCCTTGGGAAGTAACATTAAATCTATATCCTCCACCATTAGGATAACTTGGATTAGATGCCGGCACTTCAAAATTAAAAGTATAATTTGTAGTAGATTGATTATTATCAATTATTGCAATATTACCGCTTCCATTAGCAATATAAATAACCCAAAGTCCCGAGAAACCAGAGATTTGTAAATTCACCGAATAATAATTTGAAGGTATTCCAGGAGTTTTCCAGAATTTATAACCGCTGCTTAAAGAACCACCATTTACTGTAAAGTTACAGGTTACAGCATCAGCCGAACTCAAAAGAAAGATATTAAAAAATGAAAAGATGAATAAAATTAAGAAGGTAGCATAAAATTTTTTCATAAGAATACTTTTAAGTTACTGTAGAGTTATTATTAATGGAGATCAATTTAGTCAAACATACTTAAAAATCATAAATGTGTCAAAGGAAACTTTTACTTAAAAAGTCGCTTTTATGAATTAAAATATGTTTTTAATCTTTTCTAATATTTGTATTATTACACAGTTAATTATTTTCTTTGTTTTTTTAAAATTAAAGGACACTGAATGATTAGGTACAAAGCTCTTCAAATCCTTAAAACTTTTTCAGATAAAGATGTAAGAGAATTCAAATTATTTCTTCTCTCCCCCTTTTTTACTACTAATAAGTCCATTGTTGGATTGTTCAAAGTTATTTCAAAAAATTTTCATCCCGGTTATTGCTCAATCAAAATGACAAATGAATACATAATGAAGCTTTGCAAAATCCGTAAGGGGTCTACATTGAAAAACCTGTTTGCTGATCTTTATCCATTATCGGAAAAATACCTTGAAATGAAAGGATTTAGAAGAAATAGTCATCTTAGATATGAAGCATTACTTGAAGAATTGCTAAATCCTGAATTATCTAATATTTTTCTTTCCAAATATAAAGAAATTAACAATAGACTATCAAAATCGAAAAAATTTTTTGCTAAAGATTTTTATTTAAAGTATATCATAAATGATTTATTTATTTCCTGTAAAGATAATATTGGAATATTAAAAAATAATACAAGTCTCAAGGACATTATGAAAATCGAGTACAAGTCATCTGAAAGTTTATTTTTATTTTCATTAATTGATTTTATTAAACAAAGAATTTCTATCATTTCACATTCAAATACTTATAATTTAAAGCTGGATGAAATACCTTTTTACAATATATTTATAAAGAGTTTTCCTAATGATCAAATAAAAGAGATTATAGATAAATTTTGCTACCGTGACGGATTTTCTAAAGAAATTCTCGAATTGTATTTTCTAAATCTACTTTTTAGAACAACAAAAGGGGAAGCAGCGATTGATTATTTTAAACAGTACATGGATTTGTTGAAAAAAAATACACTAAGACTTAGTATTGAAGAAAGATATAATTTTTATAGAGAATTTACCTGGCTGTGTTTTTTTGCAATGGAATTCAAGCAATATGAAGACACAGAATTTGAATTTTATGATATGTATTTAAAAAATAAAGGTTTTATTGCAAACGGAAAAAATTATATGAACCTTAGAGAATTTAAGCATATGCTTATAAGAGGTGTTAATACTTTCAGATACGATTGGACAAAAAATTATATAAAAAAATATATTAAGTTTCTTCCTGAAGAATATCGAGATACAACATTAAGATTGTATAATGCGAATATTTTTTTGCGTAAAGACAAAATCCCTCAAAAAGCTTTGGAGGAACTTAATGGCATTAAAACCTTATTTTCGTATGATACTAAGAGAGAATTTCATCATGCAACTATTATGTGCTACTTTGATCTCGGCAGATATGAAGAAGTAATTTATAAATGCGATTCCTTCAGACATTTTCTGATTAATCAAAATATAGGAAATACCTATGGTGACCCTTTTAAGAAGTTTTTAAAGTATATTAGGCAAATTACAAAATTAAAGCTGAATAATAAAATTCCGGAAAGCGATATTGTAAGAAAAATAAATAATGATGGACTAGTTGCTAGTAAGCTTTGGTTAATAGAAAAAATCAAAACATTTGAAAGGAAGACTTTACACTTAATAGTTAAAACTCTTCTCATAAATTTTATATAAAATTCGATATTTTTTTTGAGTACCTTATATTTAAATTTTATCATTTGTTACGCTCGCCTTGATTTTGAGTAGGTCGCAAGAAAGAGTTTTTTTATTAAGATGGTTAAATAATGCCCATTAAATATTCAACGCTAAATTTCCAGATATTCCCGCTGAAGTCAGACAATTGCCTGCATTACCCGTGCTAAAGCTCTCGAATATTCAAACTATCCCGTCTAAGAAATTATCACCCGCGCTCAAAAGACGACGACTATTCATATTAATTTTTTTCGTGGCTTGAATTTAATATTCAGTAGGCATAATTTTGTAATACAGATGAAAAACAAAGCCATAATTTCTTTCTGCATTAATATTTTAGTAGGGATACTTTTTACTTTTCCCCTGTTCTCCGCTCATAATATATCAATTTCAGTTTCTTCAAAAAAAGAATTAACCATATCCGGCAATGAATTCTGCATTAACAGTATTTCAGACAGCAGGGATAGATCGAAAAAAGAATTTCCGGAAAGTAAGACTACTTTAATGAATTCATCTGTGAAGAAAAATTATGCAATAAAAAAGAGCATAATTCCCTTCCATTCACCCCCAATTACCAAATACTTTTATCATATCTATTCAGATTTAACTTTTTCATATAGAAAAAATCTCCATCCCAACTTTACCGATATTTCATATCTTACTGAGCTGAAGATCACGAAAATGCTCTGCTAAGATTCTCTCAAAATAAATTTAAATATTCTGGTTCTATTAAATTTCCTTTTTGATAATCCTATTTATTTACAAATTACATTACACGATAATCAATAATTATATGCAATTATGGAAACCGAAAAAAGAAAGAAGAATGCAAAAATATTAAGAGCATTTAGAAAAGTGCATCGTACAATGGGAATATTCTTGTTTGTAGTTTTCATTTTCGTTTCATTAACAGGTTTGTTATTAGGATGGAAAAAAAATACCGGCGGCCTTATACTTCCTGAATCTTTCAAAGGGACGTCAAATGACCTTAAAGACTGGCTTCCCATTGACAGCTTGCACAAAAATGCCTGCAGGATTTTACATGACTCGGTTTCTTCCGAACTGTCATTGGAATTAGAACGAATTGACATGAGACCAGACAAGGGAATGGTGAAATTTGTATTTATAGACGAGTATATGGGAATCCAGCTTGACTGCGCGACCGGAAAACTTTTACATATAGAAACAAGGAGGTCAGATTTTATTGAAAATATTCATGATGGTTCAATACTTGATTATTTTTTTAAAACAGATAAAGAACAGATCAAATTAGTTTATACCTCAATAACGGGCTTATCACTATTCACCTTTTCTGTAACCGGTTTCTGGCTTTGGTATGGACCGAAAAGAATGAGACGTAAATAATGATTAATGATCAATAATCAATTTGTACTTCAGTTAATTTTAATTTTAAAGACTTATAATTAGAACTGGATTTTAATTTGAATTTTAAAAATGTTTAAATACAAAATTCACAATAAATTTGAAAAATAATTCCTTAATATCGTTTCGTATTAATGTCTTAGTTGGCCTGCTGTTTTGCTTCCCGGTATTTTCAGCTGAAGCATCAATTGTTATTTCAATATCGAAAAAAGAATCCTTTCTATCCTGTAACGAAATTAGTAATAATGACAATGCCGGCAGCAGGAATAAATTCAAAATTGATTTACCCATATGGAAAAAATTAATTAGAGAACAGACTGCATCTGAAAATATTTCCTTTAATAAGAATTTAAGTTATCATTCTCGAGATGATTCATCCCTGTATTGTTATTATGAATTATTTTCAGACTTAACTTTTCATTTCAAAAAAATTCTTAAACCAGTTTTTGTTAATATCTCATTTCTAAAAGAATTGAAGACAATCAAAATGCTTTGTTAGTATTCCTTTTACAAAAAAACTCTTAAATATACAAAATCACTTTTTGTACAAAGCAATTAATATTATTTAATTAAAAGTTTTCTTATGAAAAATATAAAACTATTCATTATTTATATTATTACTTCAATTCTCTGTTTCGATATTTGCATGAGTCAGGATGACGACTCAACTCAATACGAAACCGATGAAGTAGTAATCACAGCTACAAGAACGGAGCAAAAAATTATTGACATACCATTTTCCGTCCAAAGAGTCGATCAAACTCAATGGAAAACAAGCCGAAAAATGGGAATGAACGACGTGCTTTCAAATATTCCAGGTCTGTGGTTGCAACCGAGGTACGGGAATCATGATGTAAGAGTTTCTATACGGGGTTATGGTACAAGGTCGAATACGGGAATTCGCGGAGTCAGAATTTTACTTGATGGAATTCCCGAATCAGAACCTGATGGACAGACAAGAGTCGAAGCGCTTGACTTCACGGCTATAAGCAAAATTGAAGTCGCAAAGGGAAATCTTACTTCACTTTATACAAACGCACCGGGAGGGGTCATCAATTTTTTTTCTGATAAATTTTTTCCCAGAACTTTTGTAATGTCCGATAATGAATTCGGAGAATATAATCTAAGAAAGAATGGTTTAAAGGTTGGTATTAATGCAGGCAACGAAAGATTTATGGCAACGTATAGTTATCAAAATTATAGAGGATACAGAGTTCATAGCCAGGAATATCAGAACAGATTTAATTCAGTTTATGAAACAGATTTGAATCCTGTTTCAAAACTTTCTATTTACGGATATTTTGTAAACGGGCTTATAAAACTTCCAGGTTCTCTTACACTTGCTCAATATAACACAGACGATCTTGCTGCGAATTCAAGAGACCTCAGCAGAGATGCCAAAAGACAGAGCAATAAAGGAAGAATTGCCTTTTCATATAATACAAAATTCGGAAAAGCAAAAAATAATTTTATTGAGGTCACAGGATACGGCACAATAAAAGATTTAACAAGAGTAGCTGCTACTTATCGAATTTTCAACAGGTGGGGAGTCGGTAGTTCTTTTAAATACATAAATGAATCTAAAGTCGGAGACAGAGTAAATGAGTTTTCTGTCGGGGGAGATTTATACTATCAGACGGGCCCGATAAGTGAGTTTGACAATATCGGGGGAATAAAAGGAGACGATCTTGAATTATTAACGGATGAAACAATATCCAATGTAGGATTTTATTTCACCGATCAGATTCCAATCATAAAAGGAAAAATGAATCTATTGTTTACAGGACGATATGACAGAGTAGTTACAAGAGCAAATGATCTGCTTGCAGGCTTTAAGGATACATCGAGATTGTTTGAAAAATTTACTCCCAAGGCTGCGCTTAATTTTAAACTCAATTCAAGAATAGCGCTTTACGGATCATTCGGATTAGGATTTGATTCACCTGCAAATAATGAACTCGACAATTATCCTTTTTCATCAGATGGTGGTTTAAAGCTTCTCAATCCGGATCTCCATGCTCAGAATTCAAAGAACTTTGAATTAGGTTTCAAAGGTGATTTACCTAACAGGGGAAGTAAAATATTTCCAAACACTTTTTTTGACATGACATTTTTCAATACAAAGATTGATGACGCAATAATTCCATTCACAGTTGATGGCACAGCTTTTTACAGAAATGCGGCTACCGTAATTAGGACAGGCTTTGAAATCGGGATCAATAGTGAAGTTGCTAAAGGATTAAGACTTAAAAGCGCTTATACATATTCCGACTTTAAGTATGATACATATACCGCAAGAAGTATTGACGCTACAGGCCAGATTTTCGATGAGAATTATTCCGGAAATAAAGAGCCTGCAAATCCGGACAACATTATCTCAGCTGAGCTTTCTTATGAACATACCTTCGCCAGAAAATATACTTTATTTATAAAAGGAAATGTAATGAATGTCGGCTCGATGTTTGTTAATGATAAAAACATTGACAGCTTAAAAACGGAAGCTTATACTTTAATCGGAAGTCAGCTTGGAGTCTCTTTTGATTTTAGTAATCTTCGCCTTCTTGCATTTGCAGGTCTGAATAATATTACTGACGAGAAATATGTTTCCTTCGTTCAAATCAATTCCGACAGGCAGGAATATTATGAATCAGGCCCGAGAAGAAATTTTTTCAGTGGAATAAATTTTTCTTATATGTTCAACAGATAATTTTTATGACACTTTCTTTGAAATCAATATTTTTGATTGGGAAATCTTATTGTAAGATTCACTAATTTTAGTATTAACATACATAATTTTTCTCAATATATTAAAATATGATAATCATAAAATATACTTTTGTTTCCTTATTCATTGTTGTTTTTTTATGCAATGAAATTAAAGCACAGTTTCCAAATTTCCGAATACATCCATCTTCATCAAATCAAATCGAACCAAATATAGTAAGGCATCCGACTAATTCGGATATCATGTTCGCAAGCGCCTTTACTATTTTACTTTCTTTTATGAGTGAAGGAGTTTATGTGACTACTAACGGTGGTGCAAACTGGTTTGGATCTGATACTTGTACCGGTTCACCAATTGCAAATCACGGCGGTGATCCGGGTCCGATCATTGACAAAGACGGCCGCATGATCCTGACACATCAGGGTAGATTTGTAATCGGTATGTATTCGAATTACTCAACTAATTTCGGACAGACCTGGTCAACAAATTACCCGATAGCCCCCGGACTTGATGAGGAAAAAGGCAGTCCGGCCACCGATGATGTTGCATCAAGTCCTTACTACGGGCGAACTTTTCTTGTATGGACAAGATTCAGCTCGCCATTTCCAATTGTTTCTTCATTTACTACAAATGGGGGAGTAAGTTGGTCAGGAGTACTTCAGGTTAATAATTCTTTTTCCGGACATCAATCTTTAGGGCCTACCATGTCAGTCGGTCCTCAGGGGCAAAATTATGTAAGCTGGGGTTCATCAATATTAACATCTCCTTTTAGTGAAGACTGTATTGGTTTTGCTAAATCGACAAACGGCGGAGTGAATTGGACTGTAACAGAGTGCGCATATGACTGCAACGGAATTAAAACTTCATCACTTGCTCCATGGGGAATAAGAGTTAACGGATATCCCTCCATGGATGTAGATAAAACTTCGGGTTCAAGAAACGGATGGATATATATTGTCGAAGCTGAAAAAAATCTTTCACCCGCAGGCACTGATCCGGACATAATTTTTCACCGCTCGACGGATCAAGGTAATACTTGGTCTGCCGGAGTAAGGGTTAATCAGGATCCTATTAATAATGGAAGAATACAAATTTTTCCTGTGATGCGTGTTGATGAAGCAGGAGGATTAAATGTTGTGTACATTGATAACAGAGGAAACATTAGCACCGATTCTGCGCAGGTATACTTATCACGGTCTACTGACGGAGGTAATTCATGGGCAGATTATCTAATAAGCGATCACAGATTCAAACCTCAGGGAATTTCCGGAGCCGGTTCGGGAAATCAGGGTGATAACATAGGTATAACATCTGGCAACAATAAATTATGGCCTGTGTGGATGGACAACAGTACCGGAGTTTACCAGGTATGGACCGCCCAGATAGATCTGAATACAATAGGAATTCAACAAATCGGAAATACAATTCCCGAATCTTATTCTCTTAATCAAAACTATCCGAATCCTTTCAATCCGGTAACAAAAATTAAATTCAATATTGCGCAAGACGTAAGACGTGAGACGCAAGACGTTAAGCTTATAATATATGATGGGCTAGGAAGAGAAGTTAGTCTTCTCGTTAATCAGAAATTACGCTACGGGATTTATGAAGTTGATTTTGACGGAAGCAATCTTCCAAGCGGGATTTATTTTTATAGATTATCGGCCACAGGCGGAGCGGATGATTTTACGGAGACAAAACGGATGATACTTCTAAAGTAAATCGCAATTTTTAGTTCGCCTGCCTGGTGCAGACAGGTAATTTTTAAATACAAAAAAAGCCGCCTGAAAAATTCAGCCGGCTTTTTGTTTATTAAATTAAATTTAAATTTACTAATAATTGTCATCCATATCCGGCTCATCGTTCTCATTTCTTTTTTTCTTCCTGTCACTGTTTTTGTCTTTGCTCCCGAGATTAATACTAAGTGTCAGATAAGCTGTTCTTGAATTTCTCCTTCTCAAAGATTCCTGAATATAGCTTGGGTCATTTATGACGGTCTTGAACTTCATTGTATTAAAAATATCACTGACTCTGAAGCTGATACTTGCCTTATTGCCGAACAGATCTTTTTTTATTGCAGCATCCAGAGACTGCATAGGCTCGATGGTACTGTTGGCAGAAATTCTTTTTCCGGAATAAAAATATGAAAGCTGCACATCGAATAGATCCGGGATATTCATGCCTGTTGAAAGTCTGGCGCTCCATGAGTTTGTTTCATTCGTTAAGTTGCTCGAAATATTCTGCGCATCGACCATAGACTTATAGTAACTGAAATTGCCCGTTACATTCCACCATTTCACAATCTGTGAATTCACAATTAATTCAAGCCCATATGACTTCGAACTGTTTAAATTCTCAAATGTAGTAATAGTTGTATTACTGTCAGTGATAGTCCGGTATCTCGAAATTTCATCATCTGTTTGTCGAAAAAATATTGAAGGGGTTACTGTCGCGAATTTAAAATAATTAATATAACTAAGCTCCAAAGCATTTGTAAATTCCGGTTTAAGATTGGGGTTCCCTATTCTTATATTCAAAGGATCGGAAAGGTCCGGGAAAGGATTAAGATTTCTCGTGTTCGGACGGTTGATCCTTCTGCTGTAGGAAAGCTGCAGCTCCTGCTCAACAGAAAGCTTCTGCGAAATACTTGCGCTTGGAAAGATACTGAAATAATCGTTATCAAAACTTTGATTACTGGTTATAAGCTCTCCGCTTGTGTTTGTATATTCTCCCCGCAAGCCTAATGAATAGCTGAAATCTTTAATCCTATTCTGATAAATAGCGTACAGTGACTGTACGTTTTCTTTGTAAATAAAATTATTTGAAACATTATTATCGGTTATGAAAGTGTTGGTATTGTAGTCATAATTTTCCAATCTGAAATCATCATCATTTTTTTCGTATGTACTTTTTAAACCTGTTTCAAGCTTTGAATCTTTTCCAAACGGATGAACATAATCAAGCTGCATATTTAACTCGTTACCTATTTCATTTTCATAATCATTGTATTTATTCGGAGTTGTATTAATCGGAGTAATATAATCTTCGGTTGTATTTGAAACCTCGTCGTCAGTTTCTCTTGAATAAGTGATTTCACCGTATAAAGTCTGCTTCGGATCCTTGAATTTAGTGTTAAAGTTAAGCGTAGCATCAAAGTTAATTCCGTTATCTGTATTAAAACTATTCGTAAAATAATTCTTGGTAAGATTGTTCAGACTGTCCGATTCTATGTTTTCGTTTTTTTCCGAACGGTTCGAATTCCTGTCGCTGAAATTAAAAGTTAAACCTAACGAACTTTTTTTCGTGAAGCTGTAATCAATCCCGCCCTTTATCAGGTGGCCTTTTCTTTTTACCTTTCCGGAGTTTAATTGGTCAACAAAAGTTGCTTCCGACGGAAAAAGATTTTCTCTGAAGCTTGAGCCTTCTATTATATTACTCTGGTTTGTATAACTGTAACTTCCGAAAATGTTGTAATTATTTTTTTTGAAATTTAAATTTATTGAACCGTTGTATTTATCCTGAGTACCGGCGTTCAGAGTGAAATTTCCGTTGTACCCGCCTTCAGTATTCTTTTTTAAAATTATATTCAGAATGCCTGAAGATCCTTCAGGATTATACTTTGCAGAAGGATTTGTAATTAGTTCAATTGACTCGATCGAGTTAGCGGGGATCTGCTGAAGTACAATATTACGATTTGAACCATCGAGTCCGAACGGCTTACCATCAACCAATATCTTAACGCTCTCACTTCCTCTGAGCGTAACATTTCCGTCGAGATCCACCTGCACGGAAGGAACATTTTTCAGCGCATCAAGAGCAGTACCTCCCTGCGTTGTAAGATCTTTACTTATATTGAATATTTTTTTATCTGCGCTGAATTGTATGAGAGGTTTTTCTGATTCAATTTCTATTACATCAGTTTCAAAATTTGAGCCGGATCTTATTTTGATTGTATCGAAGTTTACTTCACTCTTTTGATTTGATAAAGTTATACCGTTAACGACAGACATTTTATAACCGATTACTCTTACAATCAGTTTATACCTCCCGAAAGAGATCTGTTCTAAAGCAAATTTTCCTGAAGCATCTGTAATCGTACCTGTGACAATGGAAGAATCTCTTGCGCTGAGCAGTGATACATCTGCGGCTTCGAGTGGAGTGTCGTTGGAATTATCTATGATCCTTCCAGTAATTTTACCTTTGCCTGTTTGGGCTGAAGATGCAGTCGCTGACAATAAGAATATAAACAGGATAGATAAGATTTTGAATCTTATTAAAAATTTTTTTGCAAGGATCATTTTGAAAGAAGAATTTTTTTAACTTATTGAATATTCAGAGTTGTTGCTTAGACTGTATTTCCGGCGAAAAGTTTAAGAAATAAAACGTCGCTCAAGATTTTCACTTCATTACCAATCTGTGATTAACTTTAAGCTAAGAAACCGAGTGAACTGCCAACTGATAACTGTTTTTGGATTAAAAGGGTTTAAATAATTTTAATAAAAATTTATTGATCTATTTATCTTCATCCAACCCATCCGTTTGATTTATAAAGTGAAATTTATGCATGATTGTAGGGAACGCATATATGCGTTCCCTACTGCTGCTACAGTTATAATCTTCATTGGGGTAATGCGTTTACAAGGCCACCAAATGCTTTGAGATTTATGGCAGGTTATTCCTCTTTCTCAAAAACCATTCCATGCAAAGTAATAAGATTACTAATACAAGATAATAGGGATTTATATTTAATTCATAATTTTGAAGAGACCTGTAGTGGGATTTCGATCGTTCATTAGCTTTCTGAAAAAAATCTTGTATATCATTTGAATTCTGCCCTGTAAAATTATTTCCTTTTGTTTCGGAAGCCAAAGATGAAAGTATAATATTATCTGACTTTGTAGTTTTATACTCAAAATTATTTTCACCGATGGCAAAACGGTTTCGTATGCTTTCTTCCAATTGACCTGTAGAATATAGTTCAGCTGTATATTCATAATTACCTTCAACTGGAATATTTATTTCTCCTTCATAAAACCGGCTTCCTTTTTTTATCAGCTCAAGTTCTTTATAAATTCCGTTTCCGTTTATTTTAACTTTTATATTTTCACCTCCTTTTAGTTCAAAGTTAGTAATGATACCTTTGAAGTTCACATTCTCATACCTGGAATACACGTCTTTTGATGTCTCTATGACAAATTTGCTTTTTGCTTCTTTATCAGTGATTGCTACAAGCGAGCTGGTGAGTACATAATTCAATACTTCTCCGGAATTATTATTTCTGCCATTCAATCTCCATTTATAAAGTCCGTAAGCCAGAAATGCTGCGGACTTATTTTTATCGGTGTTCTCTATAATAAGCGCCGGCGCTGAGTTTCTGCCCATTATCAGAAATGTTTCCGAAGAAGGATTGGCTGAAAAGACTGAAGATGTTTTAAAAATATTCGGAAATGAATTTACTGAACTCAATATTCCGGGATTTTTAAATATTTCAGCATCAGGAATGCTCACAGTTTTTATACCGGTCTCTTCTTCTGAATCTGAAAAGCTAGAGAGTTTAAATGGAAGATTTTGTTCCAGCTGAGATAATTTTTTATAATCTGTATTCCTACTTGCAAAAAATATCAAGGATGAATTATTTTTATCAAGATTTCCCTTTATGTCATTCAGAATTACGGGATTAGTAATAACAGTCGGATATCCTACAAAAATATATGAATTAAAAGTGTTCAGATCCGGGAGAGTTCCTTCGTAATATTCTGTCGAGGATTTTTGAGTTAAAAATGTCGTTTCAAAATTTTTCACTTTTTTTATCTCCTCAAACAGGAAGGCAAGGTCGGCTGATGGTCCGCCTGCAAGGACAAGCACTTTGAATTTGTTGTCAATAAATTTTATGAAAAATTCTTCGGAATTATTTCTTAATGTTATCTCGTCCTCAAGACCTGCAATCTCAACTTTGTATTTTACTTTTGCTTCCATTGCAGAGATGACATTAAAGGTAATATTATAATTGCTTTGTCCCGAATTTACTTTCAAGTCTTTTGAATCGATAAGCTTATCTTCTTCATATAAATATATTTTTATGTCTTTGTCATAGTTAAATGAATTAATCTGAACATTTACCGGCGCGCTGCTTTCAATAAATGAGGTCTTGTTAAAAAAAATGTTTTTCAAAACAAGATCCTTTTTTTGTATGGTGTCGCCGACCTGAATAAAGCTAAACGGAATACCAAGCGACCTTGCTACTGTAAGCGGATTTCCTCCTTCATTTAAAATTCCATCTGATATAACAGTGACTGTCGATAGGTTTTTGCCAGATAGCCTCTCCTGTAGTGAATATAATGTAGATGTTAAATTAGTTTGAAAATTATTTATTCCTTCAAAAACCGGTTGGTCCGGTTCGCCCGGCACTATTTCTTTATAAAGATTGCCCGAAAAAAGAAAATATAGATTCTCCGAACTTTCCGGAGTTTCATTTGCAATGTTTTCCTTAAAGATCTCTTTCAGCTTCTCATTTCTTTTCTCAATGAGTAAGCTCTCCGAGTTATCTAAAAGAAAAATATTTACTGGATCTTTTGTTAAAGTTTTAAAGTAGGATATCACCGGTGACGTCAAAAGCAGGAGTATAAAAAAAACGGAAAGAAATCTTAGTGAAGTGAAAAGTTTTTTTTGAAGACCTTCAAGTTTTGAACCTCTGTAATAATAGTATGCAACAACTGCCGAAAGAATTAACGCAGCAATTATTAATATGAAATTTTGTTCTGTCTTAAATGTATAATCCATTTCAAGTCATAGGAGTTAAGAAAAGCCGAGTGCAGTTTTTTCGAATATTACTTTGGGAAATGTGTTGGCTACATCTTTACATCTATATAGATAGTTTCTCTAATTTCGTTTATCCATTTTTCCATTTCCTTATTCTCTTTATAAGTTTCAGCGTATCTTTTTATTTTTTCGTAATCATCCCTGATGTTAAGCTTATGAGGTGGATAAATTTTAATTAATTTGTAAATTTCATACCCGTAATTGTTATCATCTCCGATTCTAAGTGGCTCTGTGATCTGTTCGGAAGAAAGATTACGGAGACTCTCCACTGCTAAACTGTCCATTTGCTCCGCCGGCACTCTGCCTATATATCCCCCATTCTTATTATTATTTTCATCCATTGAATATATTTTTGCGGCAGAATC
>Ga0180121_10000295_pt1 | contig 20119 bp, 18 predicted proteins | sample AntDrymUQ5402106_2_FD_129676 | JGI IMG/M metagenome (GOLD analysis project Ga0180121, IMG submission 129676) | Polar desert sand microbial communities from Dry Valleys, Antarctica - metaG UQ540 (21.06) (version 2) (version 2) | ecosystem: Environmental > Terrestrial > Soil > Desert | place...
ATGTATTCGGCAAACAGGTAAAAACCCAATTTCATAGACGAATATTCCTGGTGATACCCAAAATTCAATTCATTTTCTGCTTCCGACAGGTCAAAAGGAGTACGGTTACATTCTGCAAATGCACACACCAGAAAAATAAAAAATCCAAGCGGCTGGTACAAAACATAATACCAGCTATCCAGCTGGTTTCCTATGATGACACTCATTTTCAATGAACCTGTCAGCATCAGTAATGCTATCAATGAAAGCCCCATAGGTAACTCATAAGATATTACCTGGGAAGCTCCGCGCAAAGCAGCAATCAAAGAAAATTTATTATTTGATGCCCAGCCACCTATCATAATGCCATAAACACCCATACTGACTACCGCAAAAATGAATAAAACACCAATATTAATATCCGCTACCTGCAGGTTTACATATCGATCCTGGCCAAATAAAGTAAAGTGTAATTGTCCGCCCCAGGGTATTACCGCAGAAGTCATCATGGCAGTTAGCATGGCGAGGCAGGGTCCGAGTATAAAAAGAAATTTATTCGAAGTATTCGGAATGATCTCTTCTTTCATAAATAGTTTCAACCCATCTGCCAGCGGTTGAAAAATACCAAATGGACCAGCACGATTTGGTCCACGTCTGTCCTGCATCACGGCTGCTACTTTCCGCTCTGCATACGTTTCATACATCGCTATCAGGAGGGATACTGAAATGATTCCACTGATGAGAATTACCTTCTCAAGTATAAACCCCCAGTCGATCGCTAATAATACTGATAGCATTTTTAATTCTTCTCAGTTCGTTTATTGATTAAATACTGACCCGGTTTTCCTACAGTAACCTGTTGTGTTGGTTTGTCAGGAAAATCTTCTGAGTGAGCGGGGTGTGGCAGAGTAGATAATTGAACCTTCGTTTGATTTACTTCACTTACTTCGTGAATATCCAAAAGTATACGTGGGTCCCGGCCATCCATAACCTCTGATAAAAATTCTTTTGGTTTATGCACACCAACATAATGTCCTTGCGAAATCACGGACTGTCTGTTAATTGTTGTAGGACCCTCAATGATCCAGTCACTCGAAAGTTTTTTTTCAAACCTGCATTCATTGCAGATCCAGTCGATGACTTCTCCCCACTGGTCTTTCCGGGCGGTTACCCGAAAGACTTCATCGCCCCGGTTCCATAATAATACTTTACCCGCACAGGTTGGACAATCCCGATGGGCATCCATAGGCTTTAAAAACCATACACGGTTCTTAAACCGGAAAGTTCGATCGGTAAGTGCTCCTACCGGGCAAACATCTATTACGTTTCCGATAAAATCGTTATCCAATGCTTTTTCTATAAAAGTGGCGATCTCAGAATGATCTCCCCGGTCAAGTATGCCGTGCTCTCTCTTGTCAGTGAGTTGGTCGGCTACATATACACATCGATAACACAGAATGCAACGTGTCATATGCAGTTGAATATATGGGCCGATATCATGTTTCTCAAATGTCCTGCGGGTAAATTCGTAGCGAGTACCCTCTCCACCATGTTCAAAACTAAGGTCCTGTAAATGACATTCCCCTGCCTGATCACAAATTGGACAATCAAGAGGGTGATTGATGAGCAGAAATTCAACTACCCCGTTGCGCGCATCGATCACACGATCGCTGGTAATATTTTTCACTACCATTCCATCCATTACATTCGTACGGCAACTGGCAACGAGTTTTGGCATTGGCCGGGGATCAGCAGCCGACCCCGCCGCTACTTCTACAAGGCAGGTACGGCATTTTCCACCACTGCCTTTCAGCTTTGTATAATAACACATTGCCGGAGGCGCTACTTCACCGCCGATCTGGCGGGCCGCATGCAGGATACTTGTTCCCGGCTCGACCTCGATGGTGATGTTATCGATGGTTACTTTTACTAGTTTCTTTTCTTCAGGCATGAGAATTAAAAATGCAAAATGAAAAATGCAAAATTCTTCATTTCATAGTTTCACAATTGTTAATCGTGTTTCGCATTGACAATAATCGAACCTATTATTTTTGATAATTCATTTGCTTCCTTAATTAAATTTTCCACCTTATTCTGATCTACATTCCAATGTATCTCTGATAAGACATAGCCAGTATTTCGTTTCATTTGCCGATTTGAGTGCAATCACTATAAAATTAATAAAGTCATTCTTTGAACTACCAGCCCGGCCTTCAACAATGTTTGCACCAATGGATGTGGCACTTCTTATCAATTGATCAAACATAGACCGATAAATCCAATCATATTTAGTTCTTTTTACAAAATCTATCACGTCTCTTGAAAAGAAAAAGCATCTATGTCTTATATTATAAGGCTTCTCACTCTCCTCAACAATCAGGCTCTCCCAATTTTGCATTTTGCATTTTTAATTTTGCATTCAAGCAACCACAACCTCTCGTGTATTTGCGTAGTTCCCTAAACCATAGTTACGCCTCTGACTTTCTTCCGGATACTTCACATGCCATTCAAATTCATCACGGAAATGCCTGATCGCTGCTGCAACAGGCCAGGCAGCCGCATCTCCCAATGGACAAATTGTATTTCCTTCAATTTTTCGCTGAATATCCCACAACAAATCGATATCGCTCATTTTTCCTTTTCCGAATTCAATGTTCTTCAGGATCTTTTCCATCCACCCGGTTCCTTCCCGGCATGGTGAACACTGACCACAGCTTTCATGCCTGTAAAATCTGGCAAGTGTTAATGTATGATGTACGATACACTGATCCTCATCCAACACTATAAATCCTCCCGATCCCATCATGGAACCTGTCTGAAATCCACCATCAGCCAGACTTTCATAATTCATGATCCGCTTCTCTCCTTTAGCTGTCTTCAGCAAAAGATTAGCAGGCAGGATGGGCACAGAGGAACCGCCCGGGATACAAGCCTTTAAGCGCTTACCATTTGCAATCCCCCCGCAATATTCATCTGAATAAATAAAATCCTCCACCGAGATCGTCATGTCGATCTCATATACTCCGGGCTTATTAATATTGCCGCAAGCCGAAATGAGTTTAGTACCCGTAGATTTTCCCACACCGATTTTTGCATAAGCCTCCCCTCCATCTTTGATAATGGGAACAATGGCAGCAAGCGTTTCCACATTGTTGACAACAGTCGGACAATCCCACAATCCCTTTACTGCAGGAAATGGAGGTTTGATGCGCGGGTTACCTCTTTTACCTTCAAGGGATTCGAGCAATGCTGTTTCTTCACCACAAATGTATGCACCCGCTCCTCGATGTACATAGATCTCGCAATCGAATCCGGTTCCCATGATGTTTTTCCCTACAAAACCATTTGACCGGGCTTCTGCGATTGCGTGTTCAAGAATATCAATGATCCACCAGTATTCTCCTCTTATATAAACATACGTTCTGCGTGAATCCAAAGCAAAAGATGAAATGATTAGTCCTTCAATCAAAAGATGCGGCAGAAATTCCATCAGGTAGCGGTCTTTGAAAGTGCCGGGTTCGGATTCATCAGCATTGCAAACAAGGTAGCGTGGTATTCCTTCCGGTTTAGCAAGAAAACTCCATTTCATACCTGCCGGAAAACCTGCACCGCCACGACCTCGAAGCCCGCTTTTCTTTACCTCTTCCACCAAATCGTCGGGCAACATTTTCAAAGCCTTTTCGAGTGCGGAATATCCGCCTTCACGCCTATACACATCGTAAGAACGAATGTTTTCAACATGTGCCTTTTCCAATAATAGTTTTCTCATATCCTTATTCCACCCCCGCATCCTTTCAGGCGTTACAGGGAATTGATCATACAAAGAATTCCTATACAGGGTACTCAACTAAGCCAAATTCATCCTGATGAGGCATTTTACTAAAGTTGAATCCCTATCTATTTTTCTCTGAGCACCGGCTCATACACATCTTCTACTTTCCACAAGATGTCCGTATCATTGGAAGCTCCAAACTGACCAGCCCAGGCTTTTACTTTTTCGACTTCGAGATCCTGCTGTTTACAAAATGATTCTGTAAACTGGTAAGGATTGCCTGATTTGTCCTCTGTAAGATTATCATCCAGGTAGCCGAAGAACTGTTCAAGCAGTTCCAGTGACATGGGAAGTGATTCAACAAGCTTGTTGTGTTCACTCTCACTAAGATCCTTTTGCATATTTCTTTTAACTTTTTTTTGATTAGACAACATATAGAACAATTAATAATTAAAAATTAAAAATTAATAATTAATAAAATGCAAAATTGAAAATGAAAAATTAAAAGCTTTTATGTAACAGTTGATAATATTGAAAACACTGACATATAAGAATTTTTAATTTTTAATTATTAATTTTTAATTATTAATTATTCACCTCCGCTCCTCTTCTGCATTCATTTATTATTTCATCGATACGGTCTTCTGTCAGGTGTTCCTGAAATCTTTTTCCCAGTTGCATCATCGGTGCATAACCACATGCTCCCAGGCATTCTACGGTTTTCAGGGTGAACATCCAGTCACCTGTTGTTTCACCAGGTTTGATCCCTAATTTCTGCCCAATATACCGGATGATCTTTTCACTTCCCTGAATCATACAAGGCCCCGTCTGGCATACTTCCAAAATATATTTGCCAACAGGCTTCAGGTTGTACATTGAATAGAATGTTGCTACTTCATACACTTCAATTGGCTGAAGTTGCAATACAGAAGCAACATAATCCATTACCGGTACATCCAGCCATCCGCCAAAATCATTTTGCGCCAAATGCAAAACTGGTAGCAAAGCACTCTTTTGTTTTCCTTGAGGATAACGCGAGATAATGGTTTGTACCTCCTTTAGTCTTTCGTCCGAAAATTTTATATTGCCTTCGGGCATTGAATAAAAATTAAAAATGTAAAATGCAAAATGCAAAATTCTGTAATGTCAGGATATTACTCATAATAAAAACGTTTTTAATTTTTAATTTCCTCACCCGTCCATCTCTCCTGCAATAAGATTCAGACTGCTCATAACAATCATCGCATCGCTCAGCATGCCCCCTTTTACCAATTCCTCATATGCCTGGTAATAAATAAAGCAGGGTCGGCGGAAATGCAACCGATAGGGTGTCCGTCCTCCATCACTGATCAGGTAAAAACCAAGTTCCCCATTGCCGCCTTCCACGCTCACATAAATCTCCCCCGGGGGGATATCAATTTCTCCCATAACAATCTTGAAATGCCAGATGAGCGCTTCCATTTTTGTATACACATCCTCTTTTTCAGGGAGATAATATTCCGGAACATTTGCATGAAATACATCTGATTCCGCACCTTTGAATTCCTGCACTTTCTGGTAAGCCTGTTCAATAATACTCAGTGATTGCCACATCTCTTCATCCCGAACGAGGTAGCGATCATAACAATCACCTGTATTTCCTACCGGAATGGAAAAATCAAAATCCTGATAACTGCTGTAAGGAGTATGTACCCGAACGTCGTAATCTACTCCGGCAGCCCGAAGATTAGGTCCGGTAAACCCATAATTCATTGCACGCTCCGCAGTAATAGGTCCTACTCCCATGGTTCGTTCCATGAATATCCGGTTACGGGAAAACATTTTTTCAAATTCACGCAACACGGCGGGATATTCTTTCAGGAACTGCTCGAGTTTCTCAAATGCTTTATTGGTGAAATTTCTTTCAAATCCTCCTATCCTTCCGATGTTTGTGGTAAGTCGTGATCCACAAACCTCTTCATAGATCTCATAGATCAATTCACGGTACTGCATAACATATAGGAAACCTGTATACGCACCCGTATCAACCCCTACGATTGAATTACAAATCAGATGATCAGAAATGCGTGCAAGCTCCATGATGATCACCCGGAGATAATCGACGCGCTTGGGCAATTCTAATTTCAGTAACTTTTCGCAGGTGATATGCCATCCCATATTGTTGATGGGTGAAGAACAATAGTTCAACCGGTCGGTAAGTGGCGTGATCTGGTAGAGTGGTCTTCTCTCAGCCAGCTTCTCAAAAGCACGATGGATGTATCCTACTGTTTGTTCAGCAGATACAATCTTTTCTCCATCCAGTTCAAGGATATTCTGAAACACGCCATGCGTAGCCGGGTGTGTTGGACCCAGATTCAGCGTGGTGGTTTGTTTCTCAATGGAACCTTCCGGTAATTTGATATGGTTTTCAATCATGTATTTCAACGTTGGGCTGTCAGCTATCAACAATCAACAATCCCATCAATGCTGATTGCTCGTTCTCATCTTCCAAACATTTCATCATCCTTATCCATTCTAGTCTGATCTTCCAGTGGAAATTCTTTTCTCATCGGGAAATAATCCATTTCTTCCACATTTAATATTCTCTTCAGGTTTGGATGACCTATGAAATTAACTCCAAAAAAATCATATGTTTCTCTTTCCATCCAGTTAGCACACGCAAATAATTTTGTAGCTGTGTAAACACCGGGGTCATTGATATCTGTAAAAATTTTAAACCGGATGCGAATGTTGTCTGTCAGATTATGCAGGTGATATACAATGGCAAGCTCTCTGCCAACCTTAGAGGGATAATGAACTGCCTGGAGATCGGTGAGAAATCGGAAACGCAAGACTTCATCGTCGAAAAGAAACTGCAGCAGTTTGAGGTTGTTTTGCTTGGGCGTTTCAAAAGTGAGCATCCCGTACGGCTCTTCAAAACCAGTAACATCATTACCGAACTTATCGATAAGCCGCTGTCCGATTATTTCATTGGTTAACACCATAGGAATTCATTAGGGGCATTGTCATTTCTTTCCTGAAAAGGATTATTGAATCCCGTAACTACCTAGTAGAGCTTTATAACGATCGCCGTTTCTTCGCCGCAGGCTCTCCTGGCCTACAAGCTCCTGCACTTTCATAAAACCATCCAGTATCGCTTCCGGTCTGGGAGGACACCCTGGCACATATACATCCACCGGAACAATCTGGTCTATTCCCTGTAAGACGCTGTAAGTATCAAAAATACCTCCACTACAGGCGCAGGCTCCTACAGCAATCACCCATCTTGGTTCCGCCATTTGCAGGTAAACCTGCTTCACAACAGGTCCCATTTTTTTGGCAATAGTACCCATCACCATCAATAAATCACACTGACGTGGTGAAAACCCTACACGCTCTGCTCCAAATCTAGCCAGGTCATAATGAGATCCCATTGTGGCCATAAATTCTATTCCGCAGCAGGAAGTGGCAAAAGGCAAAGGCCAGATGGAATTTTTTCGTGCAAGTCCAACCACTTTATCGAGTGAAGTTGCAAAAAAACCCTCTCCCCCTAATCCTTCCGGACCTTCTTTCACCAGCTTCAGATCACCTTCTCCATTGATATTATATTGAACCGGACGAGCCATGTTTGAATTAATTGAAAGTTTGGATGACCCTCTTTAATTAATAATTATCAATTAATAATTAATAATTAAGTCTTCTTTATGATTAAACAGCCAGTTTGGAATATAGTTGGTAAGTTGATGATATATTTAAATAATAGTTACCATTCTGAACCTACCCCTGAGCTAGTTTCTTCTAATTATTAATTATTAATTGATAATTAATAATTAATCAATCTTCCCACTCCAAAGCACCCTTTTTAACGATATAAATAAAACCCGCCAGAAAAAAACTTACAAACATTAACACAGCCATAAATCCATCCCATCCCAAACTCTTGAAAACAACAGCGTACGGATAAAAAAAGATTACCTCAACATCAAACAGCACAAAAAGAATAGCCACCAGAAAATATTTAATGGCTATTGGCTGCCTGGCATTTCCAACACTTTGTATACCGCTTTCAAAATTCGCCAGTTTATCAGATGTTTTCCGTTTAGGCCCAAGCAAATGGGTCACCACCATCATTACCGCTATAAAAATGATCGCAAAAAGAAACTGAATAGCAACGGGCAGGTACCAGTAAGAACTATTCGGATCCTGGTTCGAAAGAGCAACCTGCAAAATGTACAAATTCATAGGCGGCTGTTTGTAACACAACTATAATAAAACCTGTGCGTCCCAATATCATTCTCATTTCTAAAATCGAGGGCAAAAATAACGTAGCAGGCTCAATTTTCAACTGAATTACAATAAAATAGATAAAATAAAAATCCTCCGCAGTTCGCTGCGGAGGATGTATGATTGTTTTGAATTTTAACTATACCCGTTGCTCTTCAAAACTATCCTTTCTTAACAACCTTTTTAGCCGGAGGCTTAGTGGTCTTTGCTTTAGTGGTAGTTTTTGATTTCACCGGCGCAGGTTGACGGGTGGGTTTTGCCAGAATTTCTCTGATTCTAATGGCATCAGCGTTGGCAGGATCAATGGCCAGTACCCGGTCAAGATAATTGATGGCAGCACCTTTATCTTTTTTGATGTCGTTATAATATTGAACCAGGTAAAAATTTGCCTGGATTCCCTGAGTCTTGAATTTGGATGAATCTATTTGAATTGCTTTATCTGCTAATGTTTTATAAGCATCTACTGCGAGTCCCTGTTGCATCGTAGTGTCCTGAGCCTGCTTACTTCTTGCGCACCACAGGTATCCATAGATCTCATTCGGATAAGTGTTCTGATACATATTACAGAATATGCTATCTGAGGTTTTATAATTTGCGGCCTGGTAATGCGCCATGCCCCAGTTGTACAGATCTGTCTGTGTGGGATTTTTATCCATCTTGTAAGCGATGCCCAGCCAGTTTGCTTCTTCTTTCCTGTTCCCTAGTTTTTTAGCGAGTGCAGCTGCCTTCACGATGTATTTAATTTTATTTTCAACAACCGTATCTCTTTCCACTGCCATTTGTAAACTACTGAATGCCTCTGTTTCGCTACCGGGTGTTTTTGCATTGATATTAGCCAGCTCATCATAATCCTCAGGTTTGATTTCTTCCGGGTCTGCTTTCGCCAGGAAAGTGGTCATAGCCTGTTTTGCTGTGGGCATATCTCCCAATGTATCTGAAGTATAGGCTACCATACGGTACATCCGCGGATTTACCTTATCGCCATATTGCTGAATAAGTTGCTGGGCTTTTGTTCTGGCTCCGCCAAAATCACCTTTAGCATAAGTAAAATCTGTTTTCAGGTATTCCATCTGGGGACCCTGATCCATATTTGCTATGTACTGATCGAGGTAAGTAGCTGCTTTATTCACATCGCGAAAATACCAGTGGTAAAAAAGTTCATAATATGCGGGTGAATAGGCAGGGTCTAACTGTATGGATGACTCGAACGCGGGTAAAAAATATTCGGGATTTTTCTGAGTCAGGTAAATTTTACCGATCCTGTTTTTTGCTGCAGCAAGGCGACTGTCCAATGTTAATGCTTTATTATAAGCAACCACCGCATTGCCACCATCCGTTAATTTGCGGTATGCATCACCAATCAATAAATGTGTCTCAGCATCCTTAAACCCTTTGATCTGAGTAGCCAGGTTTAATTTTTCCAATGCATATTTAGCATCGCCATTTCTTGCATAAATATTAGCCCGACCTACTGCATTCAGTACTGTGATATCCTTCGCTTTTGACAGATTGATGGCGGTTTCAAAACGTTGCCGCGCTTCATTTGTTTTTCCTTCCATCAATTCTATCTGACCCATACCTGCCAATAGCAGTGGTGCATTGCCGTTTGAAGCAAGCGCTTTCTGATAAAGGTTTTTTGCGGCAACAGAATCTTTTTCCTCCAGTGCGGTCTGTCCAAGCCAATACACTGCTTCAATATTATTCGGATTTGCGGCCAGTATTTTTTCAAATGTCTCCCTGGAGCTTTTATATCTTTCATAATACAAAAGTTTTTTTCCCTGGTCTACACTTTGTGCAAATAACAGGTTGGTGCCAATGACAAGTGCTACTAAAAAGCTCATTGAATGTTTCATCTGTTGTCGATTGCTGTTTAATTTGTTAATATGATCTTTCAAAAATCTATTCCGTGATTTGCATCTCCCTTACTTCAAATGACATCCGCGCAGGCAGAAGGTAAGACCTGCTAAAAATCTTTTGTCCCTTCTCGTAGATGAGAAAATTGACGAAACCGCTGCCAAGGCCATTATAATTTTCCTTTAATATGTAATACAAAGGTCGTACCATAGGATACCTTGAAGTGGCAATATTGTAAGGCACCGGATCTACATAAGTACGCGTACATCCCCTGCATTCGATTTTTGCTATTTTAACTTTTTGTAAAAAGCTGAGTTGGGTGGTGTCCTCGGGATTCCCTATCCAGCTAACACCCACAAAACCAATTGCATCGTTATTTTTTGATACATAGTTGATAACACCTGCACTGCTATTGGCGCCCACTACCTTGTTACTGATGTTTTCACCTCTTAACAAAGAGTCGACTACGTATCTCACTGTACTCGTGGCCGTTGTACCATCTAATAATATTTTATAAGGATATGAGCTTGTACCTTTTACCAGAGACCTCATATCCTGCATGGTGAACAGGCTGTCAGTTGAAGTATTATTTACAATGACGGCAATGGCATCAAATGCAATCGGTCCGAAACTGGCATTGAAATTATATTTCTTCAAAATGATATCCTGTTCTTCTCTTGAAAGTCCCCTCGTTACAATTACCATCCTGATACTATCGTTATTCAGGTCGCGCAGACATTCCGCTTCCGGTTTATAATGTACTATAATGTGCGCTTCTGAATGCTGTGATTCGAATACCTGGATTTGTGAATCAATAACGGGTTTGAAAGATTCGTCTACACTGATATGAATGGTACCCGAAGTAGTCGAATCTCCACCACGTCTCACTTCATTATCACCACACGAATATAACCCGGATGCTACTCCGGCTATTATGAATAGAAAAATAAATTTGCAGCTTTTAACTCCCATTTATTAGTAATAATTTTTCTTTACCCCTCTGTAAATTCTGAAACCGCCATATATCATACAAATACCTCCAAAAATGTAATCAAATGGTTTCTCGGGAAAATCGATTTTGAGGCCAACATAATCTTTGAATATAAAAAGCGCTCCCATAGTGATCCAGAGAATGCCCATGCCAATATCCATGATCGATCGTCGTGAACTGTACGCCGACCTTTTTTTCTGTTCAAAATCATTTGTCATTTGAAAAAAATTGCATGGTCTGGCAAGTTAAGGCAATTTTGGATTTTAGATTTTAGATTTGCGATTGCAGATTAAGGGATAAATGCAGTGTTTAATTACATGTAAAAGACTTTCTCTTAAAGTGTTTCCGCCAATCGGCAATCGTAAATCTAAAATCAGATATTATTCTTCCACTTCCTGAAATATGACTGGAATTATATAATAGACGGACACAAACATACCATTCTGTTTGCCTGGTTTCCACTGCGGCATTTTATTCAGGACACGCATTACTTCTCTGTCAAATTTCTCTCCGCCACTTTTTACCATTTCAATTGTTGAAACATTGCCATTAGCATCTATTACAAATCTTGCCCGTACCGAAATAGTTGTTCCCGGGATGATTTCTTTTTCCGGCGATTTCAGATGCTTATTCAAAAAGCGCTGTAATGCTTTTTCCCCTCCGGGGAATTCTGGCATCTCTTCTACTGAATGATAAGGAGTGATTGTAAAAGCATGTGCTTCCGCTTCGGGCACGGATGCAATAGCAGGCTGATCAGGCAAAGGCTGTATTACATCTGTTTCAACACCGTCGCTTGTAGTAGTACCGGTCTGCACAGGCCGGCCCGGTTCATCAATCGTCGGAATCGTATCGGATTCACCTGTTACTATTATGGGTATAACATTACGAAGAGTTGCTATCGGAGGTGAAGGTGGGATTGCTGGAGGAGGAGGTATCGGACCTATCGGATTGATCAAGATGAGGGTATCACTTATTGGATTAATGACTTCAGATATGTACTCCGGTTTTACCTTCCAGCTCAAAAGCGCAAAAAAAATAAAAACGATCAGGAGCATACCGGCAATTGACTGATGCATTACACGAGGATATGATTTACGCAATGCATAAGCTCCGTACTCTTTATTGCGGTTCTCAAAAAGGATATCCAGTAAATCAGCTTGTAAAATCATTTCCGGTTTCATCTTATGATTGTTTTTGTTTATTAAAAATGAAACCTGCGCAGGATTGACTTGAGATGCGAAAGTTGAAAAAATCCATAAAGAACAATCTGAAATCGACAATCTGAAATCTAAAATCCCCATTATCTTCGCGCGATGAAAATTCTTTTTGTCTGCCTCGGTAATATTTGCCGGAGTCCTATGGCGGAGGGAGTTTTGAAGCACCGGGCCAAAAAAGCAGGATTTGACTGGTTAATAGAAAGTGCCGGAACCAATGGTTATCATGTAGGCGAACCTCCGCATCATTACTCACAAAAAATCGCCTCATTGAACGGAATCGAAATTTGTAATCAGAAAGCAAGGAAATTCAAAGCCGCTGACTTCGACTCCTATAATAAGATTTATGCAATGGCCGAAGACGTTATGGAGGAAATCAAATTGATTGCGGGAAAAAAATTCGATCCGGCAAAAGCGGATTTTTTTATGAATGAATTGTACCCGGGTAGTAATACTGAAGTTCCAGATCCATGGTCAGGACCAGAGGCCGGTTATCATAAAGTTTATAAAATGATTGATCAGGTTTGTGACAGGATGATAGAGAAGTATGGATTGGGGAGTGGTTATTAGTTCTTAGTTCTTAGTTCTTAGTTCTTAGTTCTTAGTTGCTGGTTGCTGGTTGCTGGTGCTGGTTGCTGGTTGCTGGTTGCTGGTTGCTAAAATGTATTAAGAGTGTTAAGTATAAAATTTGATATTTTGCTTTTAGCCGGCTATCAAACTGGGATAGCTGATTGCTGATTGCTGACCGCCCAAAGCCCATTGCTCACAGCTCACAGTTCAACATGAAACCATCTCTCGTACAAGGCACGCGTGATTTCGGACCTGAGATCGTACGCAAACGTTCGCTCATCTTCAATACCATACGTACAGTGTTCGAACTATACGGTTTTCAACCCTTGGAAACTCCTGCCATGGAAAACCTGGAAACTCTGATGGGCAAATATGGGGAAGAAGGTGACAAGCTCATTTTCAAGATCCTGAACAATGGCCTGGAGCGACCCGAGAAACACGCCGCTGCTAAAGAAGCCTTTGAAGAAATACTTTCAGGGAAAAATGCAAAAAGTATAACCGAACGGGCCCTCAAATACGATCTCACTATCCCTTTTGCCAGGTATGTGGCTATGAATCATGCTCAGCTTACCTATCCCTTCAAGCGTTATCAGTTGCAACCCGTTTGGCGGGCAGATAAACCGCAGAGGGGTAGGTATCGTGAATTTTACCAGTGCGATGCCGACGTGGTGGGAAGTAATTCGTTGTTGAATGAAATCGAATTTGCGCTGATCTATGCGGAGGTATTTACCCGATTGAAGTTGGATGGATTCAGGTTGCATATCAACAACAGAAAAGTTTTGAAAGGAATCATGGAAGTAAGTGGGCTGGTAGGGAACGAAAAAACAATTCTTGTTACCATCGATAAAGCAGATAAGATCGGTATGCAGGAAGTACACCAGTTATTATTGCTAACCCTCGATAAAGATAAAGTGTCAACTTTAATGAATGCTTACTTACAGCAGGGAAGCAAAACAGAAAAGATTCATTCTTTAAAACAACTGCTGAAACAGTCTGTAACTGGTTCGGAAGGAATCAATGAAATGGACTTCATATTGACGCAGCTTCAATCTATTAATCCGGACGTTGCAGAAACTGTTGAATTAGATCTAACACTTGCCCGGGGACTGGATTATTATACAGGAACCATTTTTGAAGTTAAAGCACCTCCATCTGTAAAAATTGGAAGTATCGGAGGTGGCGGAAGATATGATAACTTGACCGGTTTATTTGGTGTTCCCGATATTCCCGGTGTTGGTATCAGTTTCGGTGTAGATCGCATCTATGATGTGATGGAAGAAATGCAACTTTTTCCCGAAAGTGTAAATACCGGGAGTCAGGCTTTATTTTTCAACCTGGGAGAGGATATGCTTTTTGTGTTGAAAACAATGCAGCAACTACGAACTGCGGGTATACGTTGCGAATTGTATCATGAGGCAGCTAAATTTGATAAGCAGTTCAAATACGCTGAAAGAAAAAAAATCCCTTTTGCAATTATAATGGGAGCAAAAGAAGTCTCCACCCATACCGCATTGGTGAAAGACCTCAGAACTGGCAAACAGGAATCTGTTTCCCTCAATAATCTCGGAAATTGTTTGTTTATTTGAACTCCATTAAAAATTAACTACTTAATATGAAGAATTCATCCTTGTTACTCCTGATCGTCACGGCCAGCATATTCATGATGATTTCCTGTAAAGAAGCAGATAAAGTCGGGCTACTGGTACCCGCTGATGCAGGAGTTGTGGTTCATGTCAACACCAATTCACTATCAAAAAAATTGAGCTGGGAAGAAATCCGGAATACGGACTGGTTCCGCAATATTAACAATGATGCACAGGATTCAATTGCTGTAAAGTTGTTGAACGAGCCTGAATCATCTGGTATAAACATTAAATCTGACCTGGTGTTCTTCCTTAAAAAACAGGGGAAGGGCGGATATTTTGCATTTACGGGTTTTCTGAAAGATGCGAAAGCTTTTGAATCATTCAATCAAAATATTAATAAAGGCGCACCTGCTGTAAAAGACGGCGAATACCGCACAGCGAATGTTAATAACGATGGAATATTGACCTGGAATGATAAAAGATTTATATATCTCGTAAATGCACCGATGGGAAATATGACGGGCATGCCTGTAAAATATCAGCAAGATGATCAGGATGATCAGGATGAAAAGTATAACCCGCAACAAAATACTGCCAATCTTTCTCCAGATAGCCTTCGATATTTTGCAAAGCAACTTTTCACGCTTGATGGGGACAACAGTCTTGGTAAGGATGACAAATTCCGGGATTTGATAAAAGAAGATGGTGATACGCATGTTTGGGTAAACACAGGGAAGCTCTACAGCGATATGGGGAGTGGCATGCTTTCAATGATGAAGTTGAATGTGCTTTTCGATGGAAACATTTCTGCTTCCACCTTAAAATTTGATGACGGAAAGATCACCATGAAATCCAAACAATACTATGGAAAAGAAATGTCTGGCTTTCTGGATAAATATTCGAGTAAAAAAATTGACAAGGCACTGCTTAACAGGATCCCTTCCCAGAACATAGTGGCAGTATTCTTCATGAATTACCCGCCAGAAGGACTAAAAGAATTCATGCGGCTGATTGGTGTAGATGGGATGGTCAATGGTTATTTAGGTAAGTTGAATTACAGCATGGATGAATTTGTAAAAGCAAACAAAGGCGATCTGTTGATTGCAATAACGGATTTGACTATGAAAACGGATTCAATGAAAGTGCCTGATTTGCAAAATGAAAATGGAGGCACTATGCAGCATAAGCGAACAACTCCCGACATGAAAGTATTGTTTGCATCCTCTATTAATGATCGTCCGGCTTTTGATAAATTAGTCAATACGCTGAAAAACCAGATGGGTCAGGTACCACCCGGTGCCATGCCTGAAATAACGTATAAACAAAGTAATGACTGGTTTGTGGCCAGTAATGCTTCGGACTATGTAGACAAGTTTCTTGCCGGTAATAAAACCGATCATGCTTTTGCTGACAAAATAAGCGGATATCCTTATGGAGCTTATATCGATATCCAACAAATAATGAAAAGTTTTTCGACAGCAAATAGTGACACCAGTGGAAGGGCTTTAATGGAAACATCTTTAAAAATGTGGCAGGATATCGTTGTTACCGGTAACGCATATGATGATGGAAAAATCATGTTCGAAGGAACGGTCAACCTTGTTGATAAAAAGACAAACAGTCTTAAACAGCTAAACCAGTATTTAAACCAGGTATACAGCTCATTCAAAAAAAGGAAAATGCCGCACATGGATGACATGCCTGCCGACAGCAGCATACCTGCACCCCGGCGTTCTTTTTAAAGTTCTTAGTTCTTAGTTCATAGTTCTTAGTTTATAAAATCAAGAACTATGAACTAAGAACCAAGAACTAAGAACTTATTCTATGGAGCTATCACTACACCAACTCTTCCCACGCTATTTTGAAAAAAACGGACGAGACTCTGAGTTGTGGAATCAGGATCTACATTTTAAACAGGGAGAATATATCAAGATCGTAGCACCCTCCGGAAGTGGTAAAACCTCTCTGATGCATTTTATATATGGAATGCGAAACGAATACGACGGGAAAATTTTATATGATAAAGAGGACATTCATTCGTTTGGCGCGGAAGACTTTTCGAAACTTCGTAAAGATGTGGTAAGTATAGTTTTCCAGGACCTGAAACTCTTTCCTGATCAGACCGTTTTTGATAACCTTGAAATCAAACGGCAACTTAATCCTTTCCATCCGATGACAATGATAAAGGAGATGTCCGCAAAACTCGGCATTGAAAAAAAACTGAATTCACTCGTGTCCACATGTTCTTATGGAGAACAACAGCGGATTGCCATCATTCGTGCACTCATGCAACCGTACAAAATATTATTATTGGATGAACCCTTCAGTCACCTGGATAATAAAAATGCACTGCTCGCCATGGAACTGATGCTGGAAGAAAGCAAGAAGCGAGAAGCTACTATTGTGTTTGCAGATCTGGAAAGGATCGATTATTTCCCATTTACCAAACTGTATCACTTATAATCTCAGGAAGTGGCTTTATCATTCAAACCCATCAAACCTCTGCTTCAAACCGGTACTAATAATGCCTCCAGGTGGTTTTCATACATAGGATTGGGAATCGGTGTTTTACTTTTATTAGCATCCATACAAATGTTCATCAATATTCAAAAGATGCTGGAAGGTAATACCATCCGGAAGGATGGCTTTGATTTCATTTCCATCACAAAAACTGTCACCAATGAAACCATGGGCCAGACGGAAAAAAATCTTTTTAATGCAACCGATATTGCAGAAATAAAAGCGCTCCCTTATCTGGAAGACGTAACACCCCTGGTAGCAAACACTTTCCGGGTTCAATTAAGTGCAGGATCGATCATACCTTTCCAGACCGACCTCTTCATCGAGACACTGGAAGAAGATTTCATCGATACGGTTCCCACTTCATTTACATGGCAGGAAGGACAGGTTGATATTCCTATAATTTTCTCTTCGGATTTCCTGGAGATCTATAATGTCTTTGCACCCGGGCAGGATCTGCCTCAGATTTCAGCTGCCACTGCGTCCGGTGTTCCGATCATCATCACCTGCGAAGGGAATGGAAAGAAAGCAGCATTCCGGGGTAAAGTGGTTGCATTGAGTGATCGTATCAATTCGGTGCTGGTACCGAAAAATTTCCTTGACTGGGCAAACAAAACTTTCGGTACTGTGACCAATATGCAGGCGTCCAGATTGTTTATCAAATCGAAAGATGCAAATGATCCTGCATTACTGAACTTTCTTGACAAGAAAAATTATAAAGTCAATAAGGATAAGACAAAATTCGGAAGGGTGAAACAGGTATTACAGGGAATTTTCACCGGCCTCGGTGTTTTTGGTTTGTTAGTGGTAGTACTGGCACTGATGCTTTTTTCTTTTTACCTGCAACTGGTAATTGCACGTAGCAAAAACAGTCTTCAATTGCTGCTCACGCTGGGATATTCGCCCGCCTGGTTGAGCACTCATGTTTCCAGGCAATTCATTCCCGTATATATCGCCATTGTTCTGTCAGCAGTGGCGATCACACAACTGATGCAATGGAGCTTTCACCGCTTTGCGATGTATAACCGCCCGGAGATTTCTTCGTATGTGCATTGGAGTGTGGTTTTTGTTGCCGTAGGTCTGATCTTGTTATCATTGTATACAAATTACCTGCTGGTGAAGAAACTGGTGAATAAGGTATTTTGATATTCTTTTTGGGGAGGTTATAAGAATAGATGACATAGAAGATTAAACACATAGAAACATAGGTTCACATAGGGGAGGATTTCTTTACAGGTATTTTTCGCATTTATAATCCTTCAAATATAACACTGGCTCCCTGACCCACTCCCACACACATGGTGGCAAGCCCATACCGGCATCCTCTTCTTTTCATTTCATGAAGTAAAGTAGTGCTGATTCGTACTCCGCTACATCCCAGAGGATGACCCAGTGCAATTGACCCGCCATTAACATTCACCCTGGAAGGATCGAGGTTTAGCTCACGTATGCAAACTATTCCCTGCGAAGCAAATGCTTCATTCAATTCTATAAGGTTCAGCTCGTTTTCGGTCAGGCCTGCTCGTTGTAAAGCTTTCCTGGTAGCAGGTATCGGACCGGTTCCCATAATAGCAGGATCCACTGCGGCAACAGCCATCGAAATGATCCTTGCAAGAGGTTTGAGATGAAACTTTTTCACGGCTGTCTCGTCTGCGAGTAAAATGGCTGCTGCTCCATCATTGATACCTGCGGAATTTCCTGCTGTAACTGTACCATCTTTTGTAAATGCAGGTTTCAATGCAGCCAGTTTTTCTACAGAAGTACGCCTCGGATGTTCATCTGTCTCAAAAAGGACTTTCTCACTTTTCCTATCTGTAATTTCTATAGGTACGATCTCTTCTTTCCAGATTCCCTTTTGCAAAGCGGTGAAATATCTTTCCTGTGATTCGAGTGCAAAAGAATCCTGTTCCTCCCGGGTAATATTCCATTGTTTCGCTACATTTTCTGCTGTTTCACCCATAGAATAGGGATAATGGAGGGTTTTCATTTTGCTATTTATGAATCTCCAGCCAATCGTAGTATCCACCACTTCGGGTGTTCGGTTCCAGGGCTCCGGAGTCTTTAACATCACAAATGGAGCCCTGGTCATACTTTCTACACCGCATGCGATATAAAGTTGACCTTCTCCACATTGAATGGCGCGTGCTGCATCCATAATAGCCTGCAATCCGGAGGCGCATAAACGGTTCACGGTGCAACCCGGAATATTCACCGGCAAGCCCGCAAGAAGTGCCGCCATTCGGGCAACATTCCGGTTGTCTTCACCTGCCTGATTAGCATCTCCTGCTATCACGTCTTCAATAGCATTGATATCTATAGAAGGATTTCTTTTCAAAAGCTCCCTGATCACGTGTGCCAGCAGGTCATCGGGACGTACAGCACTCAAAGCTCCGCCATATTTTCCTATAGGTGTTCTGACTGCATCGATTACATAGGCTGTTTTCATTGTTAATTTGAAACCCCCTCAGTATGATGATTTTATTATTTAATTAAAGCCACAAGATAAGAGATGAAAAAGCAAAATGTCCTTTCCCTACAGCGGATTTGAGGTATCTTTGTGCAATGTCCGATGTTGTCAAAAAGAATATAAGGCACCTGAGTTTAGAACAGATCGAAGCGTATTTTGAATCGATAGGGGAAAAGAAATTCCGATCTACCCAGGTATATGAGTGGCTGTGGATGAAACATGCGCATAGTTTTGCAGCTATGACCAATCTGAGTAAAGAGCTGCGGGCTTTACTCGCTGATCATTTTACGCTTCCTGCATTGAGCGTGGATGCCACTCAGTATTCTTCTGATGGCACTGTTAAATCACGATTTAAAACAGCAGACGGGCACCTGGTCGAAGGAGTATTGATCCCTACACCATCACGACACACCGCCTGTGTTTCATCTCAGATCGGTTGTTCGCTAAGCTGCAGGTTTTGTGCTACGGGATATATGGACAAAAAGCGGAATCTTGACTTTGATGAAATTTATGATGAAGTGGTGTTGCTGAACCAGCAAAGTGAAAAGATCTACGATAAAAAATTATCGAATATCGTTTTTATGGGGATGGGTGAGCCCTTGCTCAATTATAAGAATGTAATGCGCGCCATTGACAAGATCACTTCTCCTGATGGGTTAGGAATGAGTGCCCGTCGCATCACCGTATCCACTGCAGGTATTGCAAAAATGATCCGGCAGCTCGGTGATGATAAAGTAAGGTTCAAACTGGCTTTATCATTGCACGCGACAAATGATAAGAAACGCAATGAGATCATGCCTATTAATGAAACGAATAACCTGAAGTCCCTGATCGATGCGCTAAACTATTTCTACAAGCAAACAGAAAACGAGATTACACTCGAATACATCTTGTTTAAAAATA
>Ga0180121_10000296_pt1 | contig 20100 bp, 20 predicted proteins | sample AntDrymUQ5402106_2_FD_129676 | JGI IMG/M metagenome (GOLD analysis project Ga0180121, IMG submission 129676) | Polar desert sand microbial communities from Dry Valleys, Antarctica - metaG UQ540 (21.06) (version 2) (version 2) | ecosystem: Environmental > Terrestrial > Soil > Desert | place...
AAACGCTCCAGGTGGCGGTGGACCTGAACGCGGTACCGCCTCTGGGAATCGAGGGTGTAGACGTCAACGACGCCGGCGTCAAGCGGAACGACGTCATCGTCTTTGGCGCCTTCGGGATCGGCAACTTCAAGACCAGACTGCACAAAGCCTGCGTAGCCAAGCTGTTTACCCACAACGATCTGGTCCTGGACGCAGAGTCGATCGCGGAGATCGCTCGAGAGCTGGTCAAGAAAAAAAAGTCGTAGGCATGGTGCGCGTCGTGGGAATCGACCCCGGCACCTTGAGTATCACTGACGCCGAACAGCAGCATGTGCTTATCGCCGGCGTGGCAGTCCGGGCCCTGGCTGTCTCAGCGGCACGCGCCGGCTACCGCGTGACAGCGGTTGATCCGTTCGGCGATCTCGACCTGCGTCGGGTGGCTACGGTGATTCCGCTACGGGCCGAGCATGGAATGGGGTACAGTGCGCACTCGGCAGTCACTGCAGCGCGAACAGTTCGCACGGACCTGGTAGCGTATACCTCCAACTTCGAAAATTACCCTAAGGCCGTCGCCCGCCTCGCCGAAGGCCGACACCTGTTAGGTAACTCAGCCGCTGTGCTGACCCGAGTCCGCAATCCCTTCCAGCTCATGCGTGCGCTTCGCCGGCGAGGTTTTGTGACCCCAGGCACTCGCGCGACGGCGCCGGTGGCGAGGGATGCGCAAGGCTCGTGGCTGCTCAAGCCTCGTTGCTCTGGTGGCGGGCACGGTACCCGCGCCTGGCTCCGGGGGGAGCCGGTTCCTGCAACTCACTACCTCCAGGAGCGGATTGCCGGCACCCCCGGCTCAGTTGTGTTCGCTGCCGACGGGAGGGGGGCGGTCGCACTCGGACTCAGCCGGCAGCTGGTGGGGGATAGGCATCTGGGGGCGCATGGTTTCCGCTACTGCGGGAGCCTGGCCGGTAATGCCGGAGCGCTCTTCGCTCGAGGGGCAGCGCTTCTGGAGGCTGCAAAGGCTCTCGTGTCCGGGCTGACGGCGGAATTCGGCCTTCTGGGGTTGAACGGCATGGACTTCATCGCCCGGGGCGGCGTTCCCTACCCGATCGAAATCAATCCCAGGTACTCTGCGTCTATGGAGCTGATCGAGCGGGCTCACGGACTATCCATGTTCGAGACTCACCTCCAAGCGTGCAGGGGAACGTTGCCGACGGTTCCTCCTCCAACTGCCGGGATCGAGGGCAAGGCGATCGTCTTCGCCCGGCGCGATGTGACCGTCGGGGACACCGGGAGCTGGATCGATCGCGATGTATTTGCCGACATACCTCACTCCGGCGAGCGGATTCGCCGCGGCCATCCGATCTGCACCGTGTTCGCGAGGGGCAGCAGCAGAGATATCTGTCGCACCCTGTTGATGAGGCGAGCCGCCTCGGTTTATCGTGTCGCCGGGACCATGAGGCGAGGAGCCGCATGAGCCCTGACCAGCAAGTGGAACACGTGACCTGCCTCGGCTGCGGCTGCGGATGTGACGACATCAGTATCACCGTACGGGATGGCAGGATCGTCGATGCCACGCCTGCCTGTCCCGTAGGACAAGCGTGGTTTGGGGACGGCTCGGCTCCCTGGGAAGTGCGTCTGGCCGGCAAGCCTGTCGGGCTCGAGGACGCTTTGACCGAGGCAGCTACTCTCCTGACGAAATCGCGGGGCCGAGTGCTCGTGTATCTCGCGCCCGACATCACCTCCCAGGCCCAGCGTGCCGCCGTGACCCTGGCCGATATCCTCGGTGCCGCGGTGGACAGCTCGACCTCGGACGCGGCGGCAGGAGGACTCCTTGCGGCGCAGCGACGCGGCCGGGCCACGGCGACGCTGGGCGAGATCCGGAACCGGGGCGACGTCTTGCTTTTCTGGGGTGTCGATCCGAATCGGCGTTATCCCCGGTTCCTCTCGCGCTACGCGCTCGATCCGGCAGGCACTCAGATACCGAACGGCCGCGCCGGCAGATTCGTAATCGCCGTGAACATCGGCGCCGATAAGGGACTCGCGGAAGCGGACCTGACCATTACCCTGGAACCGTCGGAGGAGGTCGCCGCGCTCTCGCTCATGCGGGCTGCGGTGCTGGACCATCCTGCCCGCGACCAGTCGCCCGGTCTGACCGGCGCAATAGGCCTGATCGGGCGGCTCACCGACGCCCGCTATGCGGTCCTGGTGCACGACGCCGAGCCCACGGATCTGCCCCGGAATCCGCTCAGGGTTGAGGGGCTGATCGCCCTGACTCAGGCGCTCAACGGGCCCACGCGAGCCGCACTCAGCAGCCTCCGCGGGGGAGGAAACCTGGCTGGGGCCGAATCGGTACTGACCTGGCAGACTGGCTATCCGTTCTCGGTGGACTATTCGCGAGGGTACCCCCGGTATGCGGCGGGCGAGCGTGGCCTCGACCGGCTGGCCAGGGGGGCATTTACCGCGGCGCTGGTGGTGGGCTCCTCCAAACTGGACCGAGAAGCGGCAGCAACTCTGGGCGACATACCCACGATCGTGATCGGCCCGGGAGCGAGCCAGGCCCCGTTCACGACTCGGGTGGCCATTGATACCGGTACTGCCGGGATCCACGAAGCCGGCACCGCATACAGGATGGATGAGGTGCCGCTATCGCTGCGTCCGCCGCTCACCGGTCAGCGCACAGCGGTCGAGACCCTGCACCAGCTCATCCAGGCGGTGCGGACTAGACTACCAGGGGAAAAGACGTGAGCACCCGGCTTCGTATTCTCGGGGGCACAGTGCACGACCCGGCCAACGGAGTCGACGGTGAGGTGCGTGATATCTGCATCGAGGACGGTCACATCGTGGCCGACCTGCCCGGCGGCGCTCCCACGCTGGACGCCCGGGGAATGATCGTAATGGCGGGCGGCGTGGACATTCACTCCCATCTCGCCAGCTCCAGCTGTAACCACGCCCGCCGCTTGTTGCCGGAAGAGCGCTCGGCCGACCCGGCACCTGCACCCGCATTACTCGATGGTGCGGCCTCCTCGCGCTCGGGCACCGGGGGCACGGTCCCTACCACCTTTACCAGTGGCTATCGTTACGCCGGCCTCGGGTACACGACCGTCTTCGATGCCGCGGTGGCTCCTGTCATGGCCCGGCACAGCCACGCCGAGCTGGAAGACACGCCCTGCGTGGACGGCGGATTCTTCGCGCTGATGGGCAATGATGAATATCTGCTGCGGCAGGTTGCCGCCGGCGAGAAGGAGAGGGCTCGCGATTATGCCGCCTGGCTCCTGGGGGCCACCGGCGCCTATGCCATCAAGATCGTGAATCCCGGCGGGGTCGAAGCCTGGAAGTCGGGCCAACGGAACCTGAGCGGTATCGATGATGTCCTGACGGCGCACGGCGTCACCCCGCGCGCTATTCTGGAGACCCTGGCCGACTCGGCCAATCAGCTTCAGCTGCCCCACCCGGTTCACATACACTGCAATAATCTGGGGTTGCCCGGCAACGTGGCGGTGACCCTCGCCAGCATGCAGGCCATGGCAGGCCGCCGGGCGCACTTCACTCATGTGCAATTCCACTCCTATGGCGGGCCGGGGTGGAGCTCGGGAGCGGCGCAGGTCATCGAGTACGTCAACAGTCATCCGGAGCTGAGCGTCGACGTGGGCCAGGTGATGTTCGGACCAGCCACAACGATCACGGCAGACGGACCGGTGGAATATCTGCTCCACAAGAGCAGCGGCCGCAAATGGGTGAACATCGATATCGAGCTCGAGACCGGCTGCGGTATTGTCCCCTTCCAGTACAAGGACAAGGCAGCGGTCTCTGCGCTCCAATGGGCGATCGGGCTCGAGCTCTTTCTTCTCAGCCGCGATCCGTGGCGTGTGGTGCTCTCGACCGACCACCCTAACGGGGGCTCTTTCCTCTCCTATCCGGCTCTGATCCAGCTGCTGATGGATAGAAGCGTGCGAGAGGAAAGATTGAAGCAGGTCAATCCAAAGCTGCTGGCCGGCTCCGCCCTGGCAGACGGGCTGACCCGGGAATACACGCTCAATGAGGTGGCGATTATTACCCGGGCCGGCCCCGCGCGGCTGCTGGGCCTACGTCAGAAAGGCCACCTCGGTACCGGAGCTGACGCGGATGTCACTGTGTACGCGAGGAACGCGGACATCGCGCAAATGTTCGCCACTCCCCGATACGTGATCAAAGGCGGAACGCTGGTCGTGGAGGAGGGACAGCTGCGCCGCGCACCCACGGGACGCCGGCTGCATGTCCGGCCGGGCTATGACGACGCGCTGTTACCCGACCTGAAGCGATACTTCGACGCCCATTCTACCATCGCGTTCGAGAACTATCCGGTGCAGGGGATACCTGATGATCCCCTGCCACTGAGACCATGAAGATCCGCGGCGTCTTCATCGAGGACACCTTCGCTGAAGCCTTCACCATGCGGATAGCGCGCATCATCATTACCGCGCGCAGCCCCCGCTGGGTGCGTGCCGCGGCGCTCAAGCTGACCGGATTCGCCACCTCGGTGATCGGGTGCAAGGTCGAGGCCGGTATCGAGCGGGAGCTGCCGGCCAGGGAGACTCCAGACGGGCGTCCCGGCATCAGCGTTCTGATGATGACCATGGGTAAGGATGATCTGGCCAAACGGCTGATCGAGCGCATTGGTCAGACGGTGCTCACCTGCCCCACCACGGCGTGCTACGATGGGCTGCCCGATGTTTCGGACCGGGTAGGCGTAGGATCCGCCCTGCGCTTCTTCGGCGACGGCTTTCAGGTCAGCAAGGTTATCGCCGGCGAGCGTTTCTGGCGGATCCCCGTCATGGAAGGGGAGTTCCTGGTTCAGGAGAAGTTCGGCATGGTGAAGGGCGTGGGTGGCGGCAACTTCCTGATTCTGGCTCGCAGCGCGGACGCCGCGCTCGAAGCGGCCGAGGCGGCGGCCGATTCAATGGCTGCGCGGCCGGGGATAGTGCTTCCCTTCCCCGGTGGCGTGGTTCGGAGCGGCAGCAAGGTGGGCGCGCGCCGAATCAAGTCCATGATTGCCTCCACCAACGATGCGTTCTGCCCGACGCTGCGCGCGGTCACCGTGAGCGCACTACCCGAAGGCGTGAACTCGGTGCTCGAGATCGTAGTCAATGGACTCGATACGAATGTCATCGCCTCGGCGATGAAAACCGGCATCGATGCTGCCTGCCGGGACGGGGTAGTCGCTATCACCGCCGGAAACTATGGCGGCAAGCTTGGCCCTCACCACTTCTACCTGCGGAAGATCATGAGCGGAGCAGCAGAGTGAGTGGTCTCGTCGCCAAACTGAAGGCACCCCTGCGGCAACGGGCGGATCTGTCCGAGGCGCTGGCCGGCTCATGGGCTACTCTCTCTGCCAGGGAGCTGGCCAACCGACCGGTATACCTGGAGCAGGATGGCAGTGTGCACCTGGGTGATCTCTTTGCACTGGACGGCCACCCCCAGGGAAAAATCCGCTTCGTGGGCCAGCTCGATCAGGCCGATCGCCTTGGGGCTGGTCTCATCGAGGGCGAGGTGATCGTCGATGGCAGCGTCGGTCGCGAGGCCGGCCTGGCTCAGTCGGGAGGAACAATTGACATCGGCGGCGACGCAGGCCCCCGCGCGGGAGCCGCCCCGCCTGGCTTCAAGCGCGGAATGACCGGTGGAGAGCTGATCGTGCGCGGGTCAGCCGGAGCCGAGGCTGGCGCGGCGATGCGCCGTGGTCTCCTGGTTATTCTCCGGGCCGCCGGCGAGAGGACGGGCCTCGGCATGATCGCGGGAACGGTTGTCGTATTCGGGCCGGTAGGAGCCGATACGGGGCTGTGGTCCAAGCGGGGCTCGGTGGTGGCCCTGGGCCGGATCACACCGCCACCTACGTACTTCTATGCCTGCACCTTCCAGCCGGCGTACCTGCGGCTGCTGCTCACCCGGTTGCGCTCCAGCTACGGGCTCCCGGTACGGCCACGACACCTCAACGGCCTTTATCGCCGCTACAGCGGCGACATGGCCGAGTTAGGCAAGGGAGAGATTCTCGCATGGACGAGCAAGTGACCTCACTCCGGATGAACGAGGCCGCGAGTGAAATCGCCGACAGTATGGCGAATCAAGCGGACCTTCTCCGGGTCAGGACCTCCAGACTCCCCAGTGGAGCACGGGTGATCGATGCAGGGGTGGAGGCTGAAGGGGGAATTGAGGCCGGACTTGCGCTCGCCGAGATCTGCATGGGAGGGCTGGGCAACGTGAGCTTTGCTCCCCTCCAGATCGGTGGCCGGTCCTATGCCGGATTAATCGTATGGACCGATCATCCTGCCGTGGCTTGTATGGCCTCTCAGTACGCCGGCTGGGCCATTTCGGTCGACAAGTTCTTCGCGATGGGATCGGGGCCCCTGCGGGCCCACGCCAGAGTAGAGCGCGAGCTGTTCGAGAAGCTGGGATACGAGGAACAGGCGGACGAGGGGGTACTCGTCCTCGAGACCCGCTCGCTTCCGAACGACGAAGTGGCGGCCTGGGTGGCTGAGAAGGCGCGCGTGCAGCCGGTCCAGCTCACCTTTGTGGTGGCACCGACGGCCAGCATTGCCGGTGGCGTCCAGATCTCGGCTCGGATCATCGAGACCGGCCTGCACAAGATGGAAACCCTGGGATTCGACGTGAGGCGGGTCGTGAGCGCCATGGGAACCGCGCCGCTCCCTCCAGTGGCCAAGAACGATCTCAGGGCCATCGGCCGCACCAATGACTGTATCCTCTACGGGGGCCAGGCCCGCTACACGATCAAAGCGCCCGATGCCGAGCTGGAGAAGCTCGCCGAACAGGTGCCCGCTTCCGCCTCACGCGACTATGGCACACCATTCTACGAGATCTTCCAGCGGTACGGGGGAGATTTCTACAAGATCGATCCGTTGTTGTTCAGCCCCGCCGAGGTGTGGCTTACCAGCACCGAAAGCGGCCGGACGTTTCACGCCGGACGTTTGAATCCCGAGGTGCTCGAGGCCTCGCTCCACACCTAACCCCAGGAGCTTTATGCGTCGCTCGAGTTGGTTGCTGGTTACCGCCCCTATCCTTGCCCTCGCCTGCAATAAGGGCGGAGACCGAGCAGCAGACACCCCCGGAGCAGACACGGCCACCGCCGCGGCACCCGCCGGGCCGGGGGCAATCGTGACGGTCATCTACCACACGCCCAAGGACACGGCTGCCTTCGAGAAGCACTACGCAGCCACTCATGTTCCCCTGGTCGTGGCCAACCAGAACGAGATCGGGTTCAAACGGGCCGACCTGACGAAGTTCGCGTCCAACCTCGACGGGAAGAAGCCGACGTTCTACCGCCAGGCCGAGCTCTACTTCGATTCCATGGATGACCTGCAGAAGGGGGTGGCGACCCCGGGATTCAAGAAGGTTGCTGATGACCTGCCGAACTTCGCCTCCGGCGGCCTCATCGGGATGGTGGCGACGACTACCAATGATCATGCCGCTGGCCCGGACGAGCCTGGGGCCATCGTGACGGTGATCTACAAAGCCCCGAAGGACACGGTAGCGTTCGAGAAGTATTACGCCGAGACGCACGTGCCCCTGGTCGTGGCGAGCCAGCGGGAGATCGGCTTCACGCGTGCCGAGCTCACCCGCTTCAACTCCAACCTCGACGGGTCCAAGCCCGCTCGCTACCGCCAGGCCGAGCTGTACTTCCCTTCGATGGAAGCGGCCAGGAAGGGCATAGCAACGCCGGCTTTCAAGAAGGTAGGAGACGACCTGGGCAACTTCGCCAGCGGGGGACTCGACGCTCTGATTGGGGCGGAGACGAAATAATTGCGAATCGCGGTCCTCGCCGCCCGCACCGGCTGGCACACCACGGAGCTGGAAAGGGCGGCGGCCGAACGGGGGCACCAGGCGGTGGTGCTTCCCTACGAGGGGCTGGTTGCGAGTATCGGGCCAGCCTCAGGACTTCGTAGCCGGAGTACGGAGCTGGATGGAGTGGACGCGGTGTTGGCTCGCATCATCCCCTCGGGCTCGCTGGAGCAGATCATTTTCCGGGTCGATGCCTTGCACCGTCTGGAGGACCGGGATGTCCGGGTGATGAACTCACCCCGGGCCATCGAACGCACGGTGGACAAGTTCTGGACCTCGGCTCTGCTCGAGCAATGCGGCGTCGCCACTCCGGAGACCGTAGTCTGCGACAGCGCGGATGAGGCCACCGCAGCGTTCCGGGCACTTGGCGATGTCATCGTGAAGCCGCTGTTCGGTTCGATGGGGCTCGGAATGGTCCGGGTGAGTGATGAAGAGATGGCGTTCCGTGTCTTCCGCACCATCGAGCAGATCCGGGGGGTGTACTACCTGCAGCGAACCATCGACCACGGCGGCGTGGACATTCGAGCCTTTGTCGTAGGCGGCCGGGTGCTGGGCTCCATCGAGCGCCGATCCACAGGGTGGCGGACCAACCTGGCACGGGGAGGGACAGCTCGAAGCGTCGTGCTGTCTGACGAGTGGAGCTCCCTGGCGGTGCGCGCCGCCGCCGCGGTGGGGGCGGACTACGCTGGAGTAGATCTGGTGGCGGACAGCGACGGAAAGGTCTACGTGCTGGAGGTAAACGGCATCCCGGGCTGGAAAGGCTTACAAGAGGCAACCAATATCGACGTCGCCGGAAGGCTGGTCGACTTTCTTGCGCTCCAGGCCGGGTGAGCACCCCGGCCGATGTGGCGGCCGCTGGCCAGCTCGCATGTCTGCTGGAGGTAAGTGCCCCCAAGCCCGGAAATGTTTCTCCCGGGCTTCACTTTCACGACACGCGGTACGAGGACTTCCTGGCCAGCGCGGTGGCGATCGGGCCGGCGCTCTCGGGTGCGGCTGAACATCCGCTCGGCACCACCATCCGGACCTCGGTGGAGGCCACCCGGCGCTGGACCAGGTCCAACACCAACCTGGGTATCGTGCTGCTGCTGGCGCCCCTCGCGCGGGCAGCCCTGCGGTCCGGGGGCAGCCTGCGGGAACGGCTGGCCGTGGTGCTGAAGGAAACCACGGTTACGGACGCGGCTCAGGTATACGCTGCCATCCGGCATGCCGGACCGGGCGGATTGGGAGCAAGCTCGGCTGAGGACGTGTCGGATACGCCGACCGTGACGCTACGTGACGCGATGGCGCTCGCGGCCGACCGGGACGCCGTCGCCCGGGAATACGTCACCGACTTCGCACTCACGTTCGAGGTTGGCGTCCCGGCTGTTCGGGCCGGGCGGCAGGAGGGGCTCGGGTGGACCGAGGCTGCGGTCGAGGCCTACCTCACGCTGCTTGCGTCGACCCCGGACACCCACATTGCCCGGAAGCTAGGGCAGGCCGAGGCCGAGTCGGTATCCCGGAGCGCTCTGGAGGTGCGGGAGGTCGGGGGCACACGGTCGGCCGCCGGGCGGAAGGCACTTGCTGCGCTGGATGCCGAGCTGCGGGATCCACGGAATCGGCGGAACCCCGGCACCACCGCCGACCTCACCTGTGCCGCATTATTCGTCGTTATACTTGAGGGCGGATGGGACCGCTAGGAGAACTACCGTGCAGAGCAATTTCAGAGTCCAGGTCAGCAAGGACTATCTGGTTTTCGCTTCAGCCCACTTTATCACCTTTCGCGGGCACCAGTGCGAGACGCTCCACGGCCATAATTATCGCGTCGGCGTGGCGGTCGAGGGGGCGGTGGACTCCGAGTGCCTGTTCGTCCTCGACTTCAGCGTTCTGAAGCAGATCGTCCGTAAGCTGGTCGACACCATCGATCACAAGGTACTGCTGCCCACCCTCAATCCCAAGCTCGCCTTCCGCGAGGAAGGTGATCGGCTTGCGGTCGACTACTTCGGCGAGCCGGCCTACGTCTTTCCTCGGCGTGACTGCGCGCTGATTCCGATTCCTAACAGCACGGCTGAGATGTTGGCGCAGTACCTGGGTGTGCAGGTGCGACAGGAGCTCGCGGCGAGTGGCTATACCCACCTGACCCTGCTGGAGCTGGAGGTGGAGGAGAACTACGGCCAGTCAGCCACCTACCGCGAGGCGCTCGTTTCCGACTGATCGTTCCAGGATACGGGAGCAGCAAGCTCGGACAGGTCGGACGCGGACACTCTTCCCGTGTGGAGGGCACTGGCCACAAGGGCAGCATCACATCCCACGTCCCGCATGCGCTCCAGGTCCCGCCGCGTGAGCACACCCCCGCCGGCAAGGAGCCGGACTCGAGGAAAACGACGTCGCAGCGTCTCCAGCAGACCGATGTCCACGCCACATCCCGTACCGATTCGCCCGAGGTCCAGCACCAGCAGCGTCGCTACGCCGGCCGCGGTAGCCTGGGCAGCAAGACTCAGGGCATCCGGACCCACGCCGCTGGCGTCCTGCATGGCGGGGTGAAGCACCGGGTTGCCCAACCGCAGATCGAGGCTGAACACCAGGCGGGTTGGGCCCACCGCGCCGACGATAGCGGCAAGGTCGGAAAAGGCCTGAAGGGTCTCCAGTCCCACCACCACCTCGCTGGCGCCGCAGGACAGGACTTCGAGTGCGCCGCCGGGCTGGCTGGTGCCGGCGTCCACCAGCAGCGCGCCGGCAAACCCGGTGTTGAACTGGGCGAGCTCGCGAATCAGAGATCGTTGCAGGGCACCGCCCTGGATCGCGTCGAGGTCGGCCACGTAGCACTCGTGGACCCCGAGGACGTCGTGAAACGCACGCAGGACCGCAAGTGCGTCTCCGGTGCGGTCCGGCACCAGGTCGGAAATGAGTGGTGCGTAGCGGCTGCGGTCGCCGGCCTGGGCGTGTACGGCAACGCCGCCGGCCAGGTCCAGCACGGGAATGATCTGCATCCGGGATCCTAGCCCAGCAGGAGGTGAATGACCATGTCGCCCGCGATTCTTGGCTGGGATATCGGCGGTGTCAACGTCAAGGTGACACGGCTCGAGGCCGGGACCGGCTGTCCGACTCTTCGCAGCCTGTGCCTGCCCTTCGAGCTGAAGGACGACACTGCCGCTCTGATTCCAACGCTGACCGAGGCCGCACGGGCGGTTGGTGGCGCTCCGGGCGACCTGCATGCCGTCACGATGACGGCGGAGCTTTCCCAGGCGTTCCGTACCAAGCGCGAGGGCGTCGGGTTCGTGCTTGACGCGCTCGAGGCCGCGTTCCCGGCGAGCAGCTTTCAGGTGTACACCGTCGAAGGTCGATTCGCGGCGCCTCCGGAGGCCAGAGCTCGGCCTCTCTCGGTCGGAGCGGCCAATTGGGCGGCCACAGCCCGCCTCGTGGCTCGATCGGTCCCCACCTGCGTTCTCCTCGACGTAGGGACGACTTCGGCCGATCTCATCCCCATCGTGAATGGTCGGGTGGTCGTAGAAGGACACACCGATCCGGCACGATTACTCAGCGGCGAGCTGGTCTATACCGGCGCCCTGCGTACGCCGGCTGAAGCGGTAGTGGCGCAGGTTCCCCTCTGGGGAGGAAGCGCCGGTGTCTCCGCCGACGGATTTGCCCTCATTGGAGATGCACACCTCTGGCGGGGCCGCCTGAGCTCCGTAGACTATACCTGTCCCACGCCGGACGGCCGCCCCCCCACCCGCGAGTTTGCCGGCGAGCGTCTGGCCCGTACGGTGTGCGCTGACCGCGAGATGCTCGATGACGCCGCGCTCGACGCCATTGCCGGTGCGCTGGCAGACGCACAGGTCAGGACCGTGGCGGCGGCACTCCGGCGCATTGTAGAGCGCTGGCCGGTCATCACCACCGCGGTCGTTGCCGGCCTGGGCGATTTCATTGCGGACGAGGCTGCCAGCACGGTGAGACTGCACACCGTTCGACTGGCCGACCGCCTGGGCGCGTCGGCACGCACCGCTCCCGCAGCCGCGGTGGCATGGCTTCTATGGTACAGCCTGGAAACGGGTGGATGAATCCGTCCAGTTCGCTCAGCGTGATCAAGATTGGCGGAGGACTCTCGGCGATACCCGGGGCGCTGAATCGAGTCTGCCGTGCCGTGGGGAGCGCCAGGTGTAGTCATCGTATTCTCGTGGTGCCCGGTGGAGGTCCTTTCGCTGACGCAGTGCGTGATTTCGATCGCACGGAAGGGTTGGCTCCGACATCGGCACACTGGATGGCCATCCTGGCAATGGATCAATACGCCCACGTACTCGCCGAGCGGATCGCCGGCGCCACACTGATCGAGGGGCCGGGGGCTGTCCTCCAGACGCTGAGAACGGGCGGGGTCGCCGTGCTGGCGCCGTTCCGCTGGATGCGCGCCGCCGATGTGCTGCCCCATACCTGGGAGGTTACCAGCGACAGCATCGCCGCCTTCGTGGCCGGTGCGCTGGATGCCGCCCGCCTGATCCTGATCAAGCCGGCGAGCGAGATCCCGGACCCGATGGATCCCCATTTTGCCGCAACCCTTCCTGCCGGGCTGCCCTTCTCGACGCTCGGTTGGGATCAGATGGACGAACTGGCCGCCTGCCTCAGCGGCTAGGTGACCGCGCCTGCCGGCGGGCGGAAGGTGCGGCTGCCCCGCGCTTCCGGGCCAGATGCTCCTCGAAACGCTCCGCAGGGACCGGACGACCAACCAGGTAGCCCTGGATCTCGTCGCAGCCCTGCTTCTGCAGCAAACTCAGGTGTGCCTCCGTCTCGACGCCCTCGGCGATCACCCTCAACCCCAGCGCGTGGCCCATGGCAATGATCGCCGTGGTGATGGCCGCATCGTCCGGATGAATGGCGATCTCCCGGATGAAGGAGCGGTCGATCTTCAGGGTGTCCAGCGGGAAGTGCTTCAGATAGCTGAACGATGAATAGCCGGTCCCGAAATCGTCGACCGCGAGGTGAATACCCATGGCCCGGAGCGCGTGCAGCGCCTCGGTGCCTTCCTTGTGGTGATTGACGAGCACGCTCTCAGTGAGCTCGAGACTGAGATACCGAGGCTCGAGCCCGCTCAATTGCAGCGCGCGGCTGACCGTGTCGGTGAGCCGCCGCTTGAGCTGGCGGCTGGACAGGTTCACTCCAACCCGGATACGCGGGAGGCCGGCGTCCTGCCAGGCCCGGTTCTGCACACAGGCCGCCTGGAGAATCCACTCGCCCATGGGAACGATCAGGCCGTTCTCTTCGGCAATGGGAATGAACTCGGAGGGCAGGAGAAGCCCGAGCTCGGGGTGCCGCCAGCGCAACAGCGCCTCGGCTCCGACAACGGTGCCGGTGTAGGCGTCGACAATGGGCTGGAAGTGCACCTCGAATTCGTTGCGGTCGAGCGCCCGGCGCAGGTCATTCTCCAGCGTAAGCCGCTGAAGGGCAGTGGTCGTCATCGACTTGGAGTAGGTCTGGTAACTGTTCCCCCCCTGCTCCTTGGCCTTGTACATGGCGGTGTCCGCGTGCATCAGCAGCGTGTCGAGGTCTTCGCCGTCGAACGGATAGATAGCAATGCCGATGCTGGCGTTGATGAAGATCTCGTGGGTGCCGACCCGTATCGGATGCGCAAAGCTGCTGATGATCCGCCGCGCAAGCTTGGCCGCGTCCTGGGGATCATTCAGTCCCGGCATGATGACGGTGAACTCGTCGCCACCCAGACGCGCCACCTCCGGAGCCAGGGTCGCGAACGCCGGACCTACCTCGTCCTCACGCTCTCGGCAGCAGGACCGGAGGCGTGACGCGACGTGGCGCAGCAGCTGATCGCCGACCTCGTGGCCGAGGGTGTCGTTGATCCGGCTGAAGTGGTCCAGGTCGATAAAGAACGCAGCCACCATCTTCTGGTTTCGGCTGGCCTGCTCCAGGGCGTATGCCAGGCGTTCCTTGTAGGACAGACGGTTGGGAAGGCCGGTCAAGCTGTCGAAGTACGCCAGCTCCCGTACCTGATCCAGCATCCGGGCGTTGGCCAGCGCCACGGCCGCCTGGTCGGCTAGCCGGCGCATCTGTACCCGGTCTTCCTCGGTGGGCACGAGATCGAAGCGCTCGCCCAGCGCGATGATGCCGGACAACTGCCGTTGATAGGAGAGGGGGAGCACCACGAAGGACGTGGCTCCCAGCTCCACCAGCGGTTCGAGATAGCCCGGCGCGCTTTCGCCGGTCCGCAGCACGAGCACCTCGGGGCCGGTAAGGATGGCCTGCACGTCCTGCCCCCGCATTGCCACACGGGCAACGTGCCGGAGGCCGGACTCATAATCCTGGATCACGCTGCTGAGCGATTTAGAGCCATCGGGCAGACCGACAGTCACACTGACGACGGAGCAAGGAAAGACATCGCGGATACGGGCCAGAATCGTGTCCACGATGGCAGTGGCATCCGTCGCCGACAGCACCGCCCGGTCGATCTCCGCTGCAGTTGCCAGCGCGTTGAACTGGCGGCCGAGCTGGGTGGCCATGGTGTTGAACGAAGCGGCCAGCTGCTCGAACTCATCCCGGCTGGTCACGGTGACCCGGCTGGCAAAGTCGCGCTGGGCAATCCGGCGGGTGCCCTTCTGCAGCTCCTCGAGAGGCAGGACGCTCCGGCGTATCTGACTCACACTGAGCAGCAGGACGATCAGGCTGGAGAGCCCTACGACCATGAGGAAGGTGTTGGTGAACTCCACCATCGGTTCCAGCACTTCATCCTTCGACTCCGAGAGCACCACTCGCCAAGGCTGGGAGGCGAAGGCCTCGGTCATCCTGATCTCAGATGACGCCGACAGGTATGACTGATCCGCCGCATCGGCCGCCACGCCCGGATCCTGGGTGCGGTTCCCTGCGGCCGCGAGGGGCAGGGTCTTGGCCGAGCTGAAGATGACGTAAGCAGAGTCGTCCAGTACCGCCACCCGGGTAGTGGGCGATGGCATGCTCTGTTCGAGCGTCCCCCAGAGATATTCCGGGCTGGCCTCTCCCACGAAGGTGCCTCGCACCTCGTTGCGACGGACGAGCCGGCGTAGCAGGTAGATCCGGGGCGGCTCGCCGGGCGCGTGCTCGGTCACAATCAGCGGCAGGCCCAGCCGCAGATCGGAACTGTCGCGCGGGGTCAGCTTGGGCCTCCGGCCGAGACGGCCAAAGACCTCGATTCGCTTGCCATCGTCGCCAACGAACTCGACGGCCACAAACCGCTGGCGCGCGAGTAAGTCCAGTCCCGCGATCAGGGCCTGGCTGGCGGCGATGAGCTCGGCGCGTGACGGCGCGGGGTCGGCGCGGGGGGGCACCGCGCGGGAGGAAGCTCCTCTGGAGGAGCGATCCAGCATGATTCCACCCATAGCCACCTGGCCGTCCGTGCCGCCCGCCTGAGTCTGATTCCCAGGCCGGACCGGCAGCGCCGGCTTTGGGACCTGAACCGGCTTCCGCTTGGAGACCTCGAGCTGAAGCAGGGCCTGGGGAGGAATGCTCTTCAGGGTGGCGTCGAGCAGGAGCAAACGTTCAAAGATCGCCTGGCTGAGTGCGGCGTTTGCCTGCTGGAGGCGGTTGGCGCTCTGACGGTAGAGCTGTTGCTTGACGTGCCTGTAGGACAGGAGTGCCAGCACAGCCATCGGGACAAAGGCGCAGCCCACGAACAGTGCAAGCAGCCGGCGACCGAACCTGCTCCGCAGTGGTGTCGACGGAAAAGTCATCTTGCTCACGTAGAAAGGCTCATCAGCATTCTGTGGCCGCAGCTTTCCCGTACCGAGCAAGTGTCATGCCCTCCGAGACACCCCCCTAAGCGTTGGTTTTACGTGACTTAGGCACAATGTTGGGTAGAGGATTTGCCGACCCATCCCGCGTTTCGCCACCCGCCCTGCTGCCTCTGGCGGAATCCCGCGTGACGGGCAACCCGAACGCATCCAGGCGCTGTCGCAGGGCCCGCACCCGGGCCAACACCACCCGGCCTTGTCGGCCACCCTCACAGGCGGCGCCGCGCACCCCCACGACATCCGGACCGGCCGAGCATACGGCCCCGAGGCTCTCGAGGGTCAGGGTCCCGGCAAGGGCGGTCAGCAGGCCATGCGCCCGGGCAACCGTCACCCAGGTGGCAAGCGCAGAAGGAGAAAGCCACCCCAGTAAGCCGATCCCGTCCTTCAAATGAGTGTCGAGCAGAATCCCCGCCGCCCCTCCGGCTCGAGCGTGCGCAAGGATGACATCCGGTGCCAGGGTGCCGGCGCGTGCCGCATCGGCGTAGGCTACCGCCACAACCCGGGCTGATGACCCTTTGTCGGCAACCGCGGCCACCGCGCACGCGAGGATCCGGGTTATCATCTCGGGCGAGCGCACGCCGGCAAACCCGAGTTTTAGATAGGTCGGGGCCGGTCGGGCCGGCAGCTCGAGCGCGGCGATGGCAGCGAGCGCCTCGCCGGGACTGGCCAGATCTCCCAGGGCGATGCTCAGAGGGCATTCGGCCGGAACCAGGACCAGTATCTCGGCGAGGGTCGCCGGTGACACCGGGCCCAGCGAACCCCGGTCCGGCTCTTTCGCATCGATGATGTCCGCCCCGCCACCGAGCGCCGGAGCAACTTCCACCACCGACCGGACACTCACCAGCAACTGCATCGAGCCGCTCCCTTGTAAGATGCTAAGGCGCTGATATGTTAGGATTTAAGAAGTTATCACCGGCGGGGTTCGGAGGGGAGGCGGCGGAGTGCTGGACCACAAGATCGTCCTGGTCACTGGAGCGTCGAGTGGAATCGGTCGCGCTATCGCGGTCCGCTGCGCGCGGGCTGGGGCAGACGTCGCACTTACCTATCGAGGCAATCAGACCGGCGCAGAGGACGCAGCAGCGGAGATCCGGTCGCTCGGACGCCGGGCGGAGGTGATCCGCACCGATATCAGCCGGCGCGAGGACATCGACACTCTGGTAACCCGGCTCAGCGCATCCTTTCCCCGCGTCGACGTCTGGATCAACAATGCGGGCGCCGACATCCTCACCGGCGACGCCGGTAAACTCGACCGGCTCCAGAAGCTCGATCTCGTGCTGGCCGTCGACCTTCGAGGGACGATTCTCGCTTCCTGGGCGGCGGTTGATCTCATGCGCGGGCAGGGAGGCGGGGCGATCATTAACATGGCCTGGGATCACGTCATGGTGGGTATGAAGGGAGAGAACCCCGGGCTCTATTCCGCGGCCAAGGGAGGCATTGCCAGCTTCAGTAAATCGCTGGCCCGCGATGTAGCGCCCGACATTCGCGTCAATATTCTCGCGCCAGGGTTCATCGAAACCGCATTCGGAGAAGCCGCCGACCCGAAGTTCCGGCAGAAAGTCATCGAGCTGACCCCGCTGGGGCGCTGGGGCACACCGGAGGATGTCGCCGCCGCGGCTGTCTTTCTGGCCTCGGACGACGCGGCATTCCTGACCGGGCAGATGATATCGGTGAATGGAGGGGTGGTGATGTAGGCGGGACAGCGGGACAGCGCGACAGAAGAAAAAGGACTCATCATGGGAGCAGCCACCAGGTTCGGTGTCGCAACTCTTATAGGATTGGTCGGTTGTGCTTCCCCCAGGAAGGACACCCCACCCGCAGAACAGTCTCCCGCGAGGAACTGGGCGCGGCCTCGACAGGGCAGGAAAGTCTGCAGGTCGACTCGCTGCGCCAGGACGGGATGAGCGGCCTGCACACCCCGACGCAACTTGTGGTACGGGATTCCGCGGAATGGCGGTCGCGGTGGGCTCAGGTGGTGGCCAGCTACATCACCCGGAAGCCCCCGCTTCCATCGCTCGACTTCTCGACCCATATGGCGGTGGTTATCGGCACCGGCGATCATTCAATGTGGGGTACACCTTCGAGAACGTCCACTCGGCCACAACGAACTGCCAGGCCGGCTGGTACCCGCTCCTAGGGGGCTCGGCGACTCCGTTCCGTATCGTGTCCCAGGGTTTCTGCGACTTGGGCTTCGAGGGAGGCGGCACGATCGCGCCGCTGCGGCGGCAGGACTCGAATCCAGCCCCGGTGATTCCGGGGTTGCTCCTTCGCCCGGAGATCAAAGAGAAGAGAGCGAGGTGATGTCCTGATGAAGCGAAGCTCCCCCACGCCGATGAGAAGAGGCGCGGTCCTCCGGTCACTCTTATGCCCTTGCTGGCATCGTGGGGGAGTGCTGCCTGCCAGCGGCAACAGGCTCCGCGCGCAGGATAAAGGTTGACTCGATCCTTCTCACCAGCACCTCTGCCATACAGCAGCGGGAGCATGGATCAGCATGTGGGCCAAGCTGTCGGTTGCGCCCGTGAGACCGCTGCCGCGGCCGGAGATCAACTTTGACTCCAGTACCGTGGTGGTGGTTTCCGCCGGCAGCACCGGGGCGGGACACTCGATCGGGATCGACAGCGCCAGGATGAGCGGGACGCATCTGGAAATCTACGTGCGCGAGACGATGGTGGAGCACTGTATGAGCGACCTGAGGATGCGCTATCCCGCCCACGCAGTTCGGGGACGGCGCCCGGCGGGAGCGGTGCGTTTCGTGAATGACTGCACAATTGCGAGATATCCGCGGCGATAGGCACGGTGCTCGGTTTGCGGTATGTGTGGGCAGCCGTGACCATGCCGGTGGTAGGGTCGGCCTGCGTCACCACGGCAACGAGCGGTAACGCGTCAGATCCACCATCGGTGCCGCTCCCGGCGACGGCGGGAGGTAGTTACCCAGAGGGCGTTTCAGCACCGAGACGTCACCCGCTGCTCGACGAATCGGGCCGGCAGGTGGCTACGCGGCACCGCCACAACGTCCACCGGCTGCGTCTCCAGCCCACCTACGATGCAATCACCTGGCTCGGTGGCACGAACGAACATCAGGTATTCCGACTTTGTCCTGACCACACTGTCCACGATCACGCCGTATCCGGTGGACGGCTGGTCGCCGAGCGCGGCAATGACAACCATGGACCTGGAGAAATCCACCACCGGTAACGCCGTCGGGGTCGATCCCCTGGGTTGAAGGTGGGGCCAGGTCTCCGCCCAGCGAACCGAATCCGCAATCACCTGCCGCGCTGGCCGATTTAATCCGCTCAATGCGGAGCGATGCAAGCGGACGAGGGAGTCGGCCTGGGCTCGCACCTGCCGCTGCTCCGCGACCCCTGCCGTGCTGTCGGTGGATCGAGCCGGAGGAGGAGCCGGAGCGCAGGCAGCTATCAACAGCAGAGCGATACTACTGGAAGCGAGAGACACGGTGGCGCCTCGTGTGGTGGAGTCTGATTGACCCGTGAATCATATCCAGCGAGACCCTCCGCGCGACGTGGAGCGAGGATAGCGCGGTGCTACAAAGTTGTGAGGTACTGCCTACGAATCTGCTTTGCTGCGTCTGCCCTGGCTGCAAATTCGGCCTGCGCATCGGGCCGGATGAGTGATAGGACGGGAGATGCACCATTGGTCCCTGCCAAAGCACCCGACAGTGTGCCTGCCTGGGTAAGGGCCGACTCCAACCTGAGCGGCCCGTCGGCCTCCATTCCGTTCAGGTTCAGGAAGAACCTCCTGATAGTTCAGTTCCGGCAGGAGGCGACGCAGGTCGAGCGGCAGGCGGCGGTCGATCTCGTGTCGGGCAGCGTCGTTGGCGGCTCGGGCAACGATATCTACCTGGTTCGCGTGGCGGATCCCGGAGGCGGATCGGCGCTGGTGCAGGCGAGCAAGCGGCTTCAGGAAGCACCGGACAGAGTACCGGCCTGCTCTCCGCCGATTCGAGCTTCAGGGGCCTCACGGTACATCCCGATGCGGTTTCTCCGGAACATCGTCGGGGTTCAGTTCACCTCGGACGCCACTGCCTCCCAACGTCAGACTGCCATCGACCTCATCCAGGGACGGGTCATAGGCGGGCCTCGCGCAGCCGGGATATACCTGGTCCGGGTCGAGGATCCCGGCGACGGGTCCGGCATCATGAAGGCCGTGGAGCGCCTGGAAGCTCTCCCCTCCGTGGCGGGGGCAACTCCGGATCTGGCTACGACACCAAACGACTGATTAACCGCGCCATGCAAGACCGAGAGGGCCACCCCTGAAGGTGGCCCTCTCGTTGCTCGTCCGCGCCGCCCCTGATGAACGGCGTTGCTTGGCGGTACGGGTGGATGATCCGAACCACTCGGGTATTATCAAGGCAGCGGGGCAGCACGAAAATAGCAATTCAACGAGGAGTAACCGAGATGCCTGCGACAAAAGAGCGAACCTACAATGAGACCGAGATAGCCCAGCGGCTGAAGGAATTGCCGGGCTGGTACTACGAAGACGGCTGGATCCGCCGGGTGTACAAGACCGATGGCTGGCCCACGACGCTGATGCTGGTGAACGCCAT